>ODAI013243331.1_pt1 | contig 181258 bp, 137 predicted proteins | sample 1539321 | NCBI WGS metagenome assembly ODAI01 (sample SAMN02144231, study PRJEB22623) | gut metagenome | biome: sheep rumen | host: Ovis aries | place: New Zealand | reverse complement strand
TCTGCGGGAGAGCGGCTCTCTTGTGCCCCCGCCAAGACGGGTGGCTGCACCACCGGAGGGCTCTATCTCCGTAGGATGTTTGTGTGTCTCGTTTTGGAAGAAAACAAGCCACTCCTCCGTTACCTTGCCCTCACCGTAATCCATCTCCACGGGAACTATAACAGAGCATGCATTGATCTCATCGGATACTTCCATATCAGGAAGCTTGCCTGCTGCACGAAGCTTCTTCATACCCATTAAGGCTATGTCCATAAGGCAGACGTACTTATCCTCCCTGCCTGCATATATCTCTTCCTTGGTATCGAGATAGCTCTGGTATGTAGTCTCTATGGGCTCCTTATAGTAGCCCTCGTCGAATGTGATATTCTTAAGCTCGGTCGAGAAGGTCGTATGTCTGCAATGATCCGACCAGTAGGTATCAAGCACTTTTATCTCCGTCATGGAAGGGTCTCTGTGCTCTTCACCTGAAAAGTAGTTCTGTATATGGAGAAAATCCTTAAAGGTCATGGCCAAAGACAGGCTCTCATACAGACTCTTAAGCGCACCCTCATCCATAGCGGAAAAGCCCGTAAGTATCTTCACATCCTCAGGCTCATCATATTCCGTGTACAAGGTATCCGGAATCATATCTGATGCTATTCTTGAATCCACCGGATTGATAACATATGCCTTGATCTTCTCAAGCTCTTCTAAGCTTACATTGCCCTTTATGATATATGTTACCGCGGTTTTGATGATGGGATCGGAATCCTCATCCAAGAAGCGGACACACTGTGTAGCCGAATCCGCACGCTGATCGTACTGCCCCGGCAGGAATTCAACGGAGAATACATGCTCCGATGCGTCCACGGGGACTTCATTCTCATATAATACATCTACCGGCGGCTCTGAGAACACATAGCCGCAGGCTCTCTTAAAGGTGTCGTCCTTAAGTCCTTCAACATCATATCTTATCAGGACTCTGACCGATTCTATATCTGTTATTCCAAGGAAACTCTCTATCTCGTCCTTAAGTTCTCCGGCCTTGACCGCATACGGAGCCTTCTTCTCAACATAGATACGTTTGACACTACTCACAGGTATTAATCCTCCACTTCCATGAACTGTCTCATCATGTATACCAGTTCCTTATCTACCTTTTTCTCGCTGATCCCGACAGTTCCGGCCATGACCTTCATACCCTCGATAGCGTACATCATATTGCTTGCAACGGACTTGGGGTCCTCGCAGTCGAATTCACCGTTCTCGTTGCCTCTTGCAAGGATCTTCTCAAGTACAAGAGAAGCTGTCTCGAATTTATGCTTGGCTCCGGAGCTCTTACCGTCCTGTCTGCACGCAAAGGCATATTCATACATGGCTATGCTTAAGTTATTCTTACCCTTAAGTATCTCCTTCTTCTGCTCCTTCAAAAACCACAGCAGAAGCTCGGCGCTTCCGGCCTCCTTAAGCTTCGCCACCATATTCTTATTGGCTTCATCCTCCCACGCATCTATGCTCTTAAGCACATCTAAGAATATCTCCTCTGTGGAATCATAGTATATATACAGACCTCCGCGGCTTATACCGCTTGCCTCCACGATATCCTTCATAGTGACACTGCGATAACCCTTAGAGGCAAAAACCTCCGTTGCCTTATCCAAGATCAATTGTCTCTTTACATCAGCTCTCTCGCTCACTCTTTTCTCCTCCTAATACTATTTACGCTCCGCATTGGCCCAGAAGTCCGTAAGCTCCTTCATCTTCTTAACCAAATGCAGGAAAACACCCTTATTCATCCCATCGGCCCATAGCCTTGCCTTGGTACGTCCGCCGAGAACATAATTGGAAAGGATACCTCCAAGTACATCCATCTGAAGGATAGTCGCATTATCTATGAATCTGATCTCATCCTCCGTGGTCTTGATACGGTTCCTTGTATACGCATAACGGTAATTCCTGTCCATGAAAGACGTTCCGTCGGCAGTCTTAATAAAATTCATAAGCGTACTGTCATACACCGGAACCGCAACCGAATTCTCGCTGATACCGTCATCTCCGTACATACTCGTAACAGCCGAACCGCTTTTTTGTTCAAGCCAGTTAAGATAAGCTGCAAGCCTGTTCACATCATCCTTATACTTATTCATCACCTGATCAGGTGTCATACCGTCTGTCAACATAGGTTTAACCTCCGCATACGAATTTTATTTTACCATATTTTCCCATTTTGTACAGTATGTGTTATTATAGATAAGTAAGTTTTAGGCAATAGTGTTATATCATTTACTTATGTCGGGAGAATACATTATGCAGACTTTTGAACAGGACAGGATAATATTCAGAGTCGGAGATCCCTGCAATTCCTTCTATATCATTGCAGACGGCAGTGTCGACGCGCGTATAGGTACACTTAGCTACCCCTTGAAAAAGGGTGATGTTGTCGGCATATTAAACCTTACCTCCAAGGAGCATATCTGTACCTATATAGCGGCTACGGACGTATCTCTCATCCCATATCCCTTCGCCAATACCAAGGGACTCATTGCGATGATGAACAAGCAGGAGGATCTGCGCAAGCTCTTAGTTTCATCGCTTAACCGCAATATATGTAACATTATCGCCTCCTATAACGAGGATTACAAGAAGTGCATGGAGCTGCATACCTACCTTAACGGGCTGCAGGATACCTACCACGAACTGGCGGCAGGCTTCCATTTAACCCCTAAGTCTCTTCCCTTCGTGGATGAGCTTAAGGACTTTGCGCTTGAAAATGAGATGCCCTTCTGGATGGGCGAATTCTATGCCGGCATAAGGAAGATAGTCAACGAATCCTCTCCTTCCTTAAGCACCGGACTGGTATACGGATATCTTGAGAGAGGCAGCCATGACATATCCTACATACTCAATCTCGAAAGCGAATTGAAGGCTGCTACCGAGACCTTCTCATCATATCTGCTTAATGAGGATTATCTGGACTACTATGATCTGTACTGCGACCTGTACCTAAGAGCCGCAGGCAATGGTGACGATACCTCTGCCATCACTCCCATAATCAAGGAGATAGCGGATAAGGTATACAGTCTTCAGGTGGTCGATAAGACCATGATAGAATCAAGGATAAGTGAATTCGATTCCAAGGCGGCTGCCAAGACTACCGCCAAGATTACAACCTCTGCCGACGAAGCCTCAATCATGGCTGACCTTGCCGATGCGCTCACCGTGATCCTTGATTATGCAGGCAGCGCGCAGAGCACCGCTACCGAATTCAAGAAGGCCATAGAGCAGTTTAAGAAGGTGCCCGACCATTCCTCTACAGATAAAGAGGTTGATACCTTAAGACGACAGATCACCAAGCTTTTCTATGAGATATACGGTGACGCGGTGCATTCGGCCATTAATGCCGATGATGTCCCTGTTGTAGTCAAGATGTTCTTAAACTTCGGCTTCGTGGATGCCACTCTCTGCGGCATGGACAATGCCATATCCCTCTACCGTATATCCGAGACCTTCCACGGTCACAAGGAACATGGTATATACACCGCCATAGAATGGTTCGAGGCAATATATAACGGGCAGAAGCAGCCCAGCCGCAATGAGTTCGACCAAGACTACGCACAATATCTGCGCTCACTCATCAAGGAAGGCAGGATCGGCAGGGATGTGGAAGCCAGAATGTCTGAAGACAGGGATGAAAAGCTTAATTTTGAGCTTAAGAACATGTTCCCTACCGTGAACAAGATAACCTTCGGGCGTATCTTCGGATATTGTCCGATACTTCTCGATGACAATATAATAAGGACTCCCGATGCCATTCTTACGACTCCGTCGAAGATCATAGATACACTTGATAAGGTATGTTCTATAGACTACTCGGCTTTCTATCATGAATTCATATTCGAGGATATTAAGATAGGCGTCAAGGATACCGTTATGACGGACATAAGACCTGATGTAATACTTATGCCCAATGCCGGAAGCCGCGGTGTCATGTGGCAGGAGATAGAAGGAATGAACCGTAAGACACCTGCCAGATTCGTCATATCCTCCCTCTATGTGGAGAATATCGAGAAGGCCTTCATACGTATGACAGGCGAATTCAGATGGGAGATGTGCAAGAGGGAACAGGGAGCAAGATGGAACGACGTATCCTCGCACTCCCTTACCAGCGAATATTGTGATTACGCTCAGTTCTTCAGTAAGAACAGGGATCTCTCATATGATGCCAAGGAGAAGATCAAGGAGACTCTTAAGAAGTGCAAGAACAGCTTCAAGGAGATGTTCCTGTATGACTACTCAATATATATGCTGTATGAGGCGGCAGGTTCAAGCAGACTTAATAAAGTGGCGAGAGGCATAATCTTCAACTTCTGTCCGTTAGGCAAGGATTATCGTGAGAAGGTGAGCAAGAATGCGATCTTCGAGGATTGTCTCTCAAGATATCGCATCTCTACGGGACAGATCAACCACAGGCTTGAGGGAATAATCGCCAAGTACCGCAATGCAGGCAAGGATCTTCCGGTGGAATTTGTTACTCTCCAGGAGCTTATGGAAAGATAGAAAAGATACTTATACACCGAATGATTCTGATTCTTAAAGGGATGGAACGGATATGTACGACATAGTAATCATAGGAGCGGGAATAACTGGAAGCTTTATAGCCCATAAGCTGTCGAAGAGGCAGTGTAAGGTGCTTGTAATAGACAAGGAAGCTGATGTGGCGAATGAAGCATCTATGGCCAACAGCGCCATCGTTCATGCGGGATATGATCCAAAGCCGGGTACACTTAAGGCAAAGCTTAATGTAATTGGCAACAGAATGTACCCCGATATATGCAATGAGCTTGGTGTCCAGTATGTAAAAAGCTCCGCCTTCGTGGTGGCTACGGATGCCTCTGAAAGCCGGATACTTGACACGCTTAAGACTCAGGCTGCCGACCGTGATATAGAATGCAGGGATATCACGGGAGATGAGGCAAGGGAGCTTGAACCCAACCTGAGCGCCAAGGTCATAAGAGCACTGGAATTTCCCACTACAGGTATCATATACCCGTGGCTCGTAGCGATCGCCCTTATGGAAGAGGCTGTACTAAATGGCGTGGAGCTTAGGCTTTCGGAGGAGGTCTTGTCTATTGACCGTATCAGTCAAGAGTCTGCTCATAAGTCTTCACCGGACTCCTGTGACAGTGCAAGTGAGGGCTACCGTATACATACCGATAAAGGCAGCTATGAATGCAGATATGTGATCAATGCCGCCGGAGTATATGCCGATGATATATACGGTATGGCTCTCGGTCATAAGCCGGAATTCTCCATAACGCCAAAACGTGGCGAGTATTATGTACTTGATGAGATGGAGCATCCCGTCGTAAGCAGAGTCATATATCCCGTTCCCGGACCGGCCGGTAAGGGTGTGCTTGTAGTACCTACCATCCACAACAATATACTTCTCGGCCCCAATTCGCATATAGCAGACGACAAGGAAGCCAATAACAATACAGCCGACGCATTAAGCTATGTCAAAGAATCCGTCAAAAAGACCGTCGATAACATTCCCTTTGACAAGGTCATCAGATGCTTTGCCGGACTTCGGCCATCAGGTGATACGGGAGATTTCATCATAGAGGAATCCAAGGAATTAAAGGGATTTGTTAATGTTGCATGTATCGACTCTCCGGGACTCGCTTCCGCACCTGCCATTGCCGAATATGTGACAGACGAAGTAATGAAGGAGCAATTCGATTACGACAGAAAAACGACATATATACACGGAAAGCCGATCACATATATGGGTGCATTAAGTGATGAGGATAAGAACCGTATCATAGCGGACAATCCCGACTACGGAGAGATCGTCTGCAGGTGTTGCCTTGTAAGCAAGGGCGAGATAATAGATGCCATAAGAAGACCTGTAGGCGCCACTACCGTTAAGGCTGTCAAGAAGCGTGTCGGTCCCGGTCTCGGAAGATGTCAGGGCGGCTTCTGCGAACCGCTTGTAGTGGATATTCTGGCCAAGGAGCTTGGTATCGACAAGACAGAGGTTCGCTACGATTCCAAGGATTCCATCATCCTGATGGAAATGACCAAATCAGTCAATAAGAAGGAGGAGGCATGACCGTGGAAAAGCATGATATAGTCATAATAGGTGGCGGAAGTGCCGGAATAGCTGCGGCCATCTCAGCATACAATAACGGGTGTAAGGATATCCTCCTTCTTGAAAAGGATGCGGAACTCGGCGGTATCCTGTTACAGTGTATCCATAACGGATTCGGTCTGCACAGATTCGGTGAGGAGCTTGCCGGACCTGCATATGCGGAGAAATGGACCAATATGCTTAAGGACACCTCCGTGAAGGTTAAGCTTAATACTACCGTCATACATCTGCATAAGGATAAGACTCTAACCTATGTCAATCCCGTGGAAGGCTATGTGACCATAAGCGCTAAGGCTATAGTTCTGGCTTTAGGCTGCAGAGAAAGAAGCCGCGGTGCCATAGCTACCCCCGGATACAGACCGAGCGGTGTCTGGACTGCCGGAACAGCACAGAAGTATCTTAATATGCAGGGTTATATGGTAGGCAGACGCATATTCATACTCGGAAGCGGAGATATCGGTCTTATCATGGCAAGGCGTATGGTTCTTGAGGGTGCGGAAGTACTCGGAGTTGCGGAGATAATGCCGTATTCTAACGGTCTTCCCCGTAATATCAAGCAATGTCTGGATGATTTTGATATCCCACTGTACTTAAGTCATACCGTTACGGATATCAGAGGTAAGGACAGATTAAATGGGATCACCGTAAGCAGGGTTGATGATGATCTTAATCCCATATCCGGAACCGAGATGGACTTTGACGTTGATACTCTTCTTATGTCAGTGGGACTGATACCTGATACCGCTCTTCTTACGGAAGCGGGTATCTCACTTCATCCTAAGACTAAGGGTGCTGTAGTGGATGAGCATATGATGACGGATGTGCCCGGTATATTCTCCTGTGGCAACGGACTTCATGTTCACGATCTTGTGGATTTCGTCAGCATGGAGGGTGAGGAAGCAGGGCTTGCAGCCGCCAAATACGCTGCTGGAAACCTAAGCGGAAGCCGTGGCGTCAAGGTGTCGGCCGGCGAAGGAATAAGCTATGTACTTCCTTCATATATCTCCCCACAGGATATGGAGGAGACTCTTGAGATAAAGTTAAGGGTGAAGAAAAATGCCAGAGATGTTAAGCTTGCGCTTCGACAGGGCGATAAGCTTATAAAGGAGCTTAAAAAGCTTCGCGTTGCCCCAAGTGAAATGGAGAAGCTCAAGGTTACCAAGGCAGAGCTTAAAGATGTTACCGGTGAGCTTAGCATAAGCTTGGAGAATTGATGAAGGATACCGACCGGATGTCGGGATGGTGATATATATGACAGATACAACTACTAAGACCTTTACCTGTATAGTGTGTCCAAGAGGCTGCGAAGTAACGGCGACCATGAATTCGGCAGGGGATATAGAGAAGATAGAGGGTAACTTCTGCCCAAGGGGAGCGGAATATGTCAAAAATGAGCTTACACACCCCTTAAGGCAGCTTACATCCACGGTTATCATACACGGTGGCATATATAACAGGCTTCCGGTCATTCTCTCATCCGAGATTCCCAAGGATAAGATGATGGATGTGATGAAGGCTCTGAACGGAGTCGAGGTGACAGCTCCCGTAAGCCGCGGTGATATCATAATCAATAACGTATGCGGTCTCGGCGTGGATGTAATAGCATCCAGATCGATGTAAGTCGGTCTGTGGGCTTATCAGTGTGAGGATTTATCATGGAGAAGGATACCGGAAGAAATAAGCTAAAAAGGATACTGGCCGTCACAGGCGTAACAATACTGATACTGATGTATCTTTTATTACTGGTTTTTGCTATAATAGATGTCGCCGGATGGCAGAGGTATTTCTTCGCATGTATGGGTGCGACCATAATAATACCCGTGATACTATGGATCAATCTTTTCCTGTATGACAGGATGATGGATAGAAGAAAGGAGCAATAGCAGATGGCTAAGACATTACTGGAGAAATGGAGAGAGGAAGCGTATTCCGAGACATCAGACAAAGGAAAGCTTCAGCAACTCTGGACCGATTACTTCGAAAAGGAGAAGAATATATATGCGGAGCTTTTAAAGACTCCCGATAAGGAGGTTAAGGGCACTGTAAAGGAGCTTGCCGAAAAATACGGTGTGGAGCTTAAGATAATGGTCGGATTCTTAGACGGCATCAATGACAGTCTGGTTAAGCCCAACCCCATTGAAGAGATGGACGAGGATACCAAGGTATCCCTTAAATTCGACAAAGAGCTCTTATATAAGAATATGGTTGCTGCCGGAGCCGACTGGCTGTACGGATTACATGAGTGGAACGACATCTTCACCGAGGAGAGACAGAAGGAGCTGTATAAGGAGCAGAAGAGATCTACCACAGTTGTCAACGAAGCCAAGATATATCCCAATGATCCCTGCCCCTGCGGTTCAGGGAAGAAGTACAAAAAGTGTTGCGGGAGAAAATAAGATGAACTAATGACTCGCAGCAATGGCTGCTTCGTCAAGTTCATCTAATTTTCAACGTCTCGCTTTGCGAGACGACAGATATAATAGTATTTATTGCTTTGCGAGACGACGGATATAATGGTATTTATTGCTTTGCAAGAAGGCAGATATAATAGTATTTTTGCTTTGCGAGACGACGAACAAGATATTACAATATATAACGAGAAAATGGCGTAGGCTTAAGCCTGCGCCATTTTCCTGTGTAAAAGGGGAATTCTTTCGGAAATAGTTTATATCAATTAAACTAACCATAGAGTACTATATCATTTAAAGCCTCAAAATGATAATACATTATTGACAATTTTCTATAAATATATTCGCATTACTATGTTAGCTAGTTATCAATACCACATTGATTGATTATCAATACCAATTCTATACAACCTCGAGAAGCTCATCAAACTGCTCCTGAGTAATGGGCTTGGAATAGAAGTAGCCCTGTGCATAATCACAACCGACTTCTCTTAAGAAGCCTACCTGCTCCTTGGTCTCAACACCCTCACAGACAACTCTTAGGTTAAGCTTCTTGGCCATATCTATTACACTGGGTATGATTATCTTCTCATCAGGATCGTTCTCAAAGTCATCTAAGAATTCCTTATCAAGCTTAAGAACATCAAGCGGCAGCTTGGTAAGCACGTTAAGCGATGAATAGCCCGAACCGAAATCATCCATTGATACCTTGACTCCAAGCTCTCTTAGCCTGTTCATCAGAAGTATGGTATCATCCACCTTATCCGTGAATACCGTCTCAGTAAGCTCGAATTCGAGATACTGCGGAGGTATCTCATATTTTACGATAAGGCTTCTTACATAGCTTACGATCTCATTGATCGAGAACAGATGTACACGGGATACATTGACCGATATCCTGACGATCCTCTTGCCTGCGTCCATTCTCTTACGAAGATACTTACATACCTCATCATATACATAATAATCAAGCAGGGTAATGCTCTTGTTCTTCTCGAATACAGGTATGAAATCGTTGGGGAATATAAGTGTTCCGTCCTGCTTCTTCCATCTGATAAGAGCCTCTGCGCCCTCAATCTCGTTAGTCTGCAGATTAACCTTAGGTTGCATATATACAACGAATTCATGATTCTTGAATGCATTCTCCATATCATTGGCATAGGCCACTTCCGCCTTAACCTCCGCGCCCATGGTCTCGTCATATACGATACATCTGGGACTGTCGGGAAGCTTAGCCTTCTTACGTGCCATATTGGCATTGGAGATTATACTCTTCATAGGTACGGGACGACCGCATATCTCGAAGGTACATACTCCGATATCCAGGATCAGCTTGCTGCCTATATATTCCTTCTGCATCCTGTCCGCGAATACCTTGCTGGCTCGTTCGAAAGCCGCTACTATCTCATCTTCGCTTCTGTTGCCGATCCTTGCCAGCATAACGATATTATCCGAGAATACACGGCTTCCGTATACGAAGTACTCTCCGTATCCCGCCGCCTCATTAACAAGCTCTCTGAGTATCTTGTCACCGGTCTCATATCCGTAAGTCTCATTGACATACTTGAAATTACTGAAGTCCATATATACCATGGCGTAATTGCCGTGAGGCGCATTCTCGATGTACTCTCCCACCATTGCAAGGAACTTCTCATATGTCATGAGTCCGGTCACGCTGTCATATCCCGTCAGCCTCTCTACCGTATCCGACGCATCCTCATATGCCTTCATCTTAAGCAGATAAGAAGATACGACATTGGTTACGGCACGTATATTGGTAAGATCGCCCGCGCTCCATGCTCTGGGACCGTCAAAATCAACGAAATCTATACTTCCGGCGAATTCGCCCTTATCATGGAAGGCACATCCCACATACGACTTGGCACCTGAAACCAGCATAAGCTGTCTTGTGACCGGATTCTCTATATCCATTACACTGTCACATACTATCAGGTTATTATTGGCTCTGTATTCTTCAAGCATATCCGTCCACTGGTCGAAGGTATATGACATATCGGCACTGTCAAAAACCATATCCGGCACCGTACAGCACTGATACAGATTCACAGTCTTGAATTCCTTGCCGACCCTTGACTTGATCCTTATTCCGCCCAGATTCATCTGTCTTGCCACTCTTCTTATCAGAAGATTGATAGCACTGTCTGTATCCTTGGATTCATCAATAAGCTTGAACGCAAGCTCGATCAGAGAATCCGAAGGACTTCCGCCGGACATTACCTCCTGCTCGACTCTTGCGATCTTCTCCCTTCTTTCGGCTATAGGATACTGACTGTATACATCCTCCTTATCCGCAAGATAGAAGCCATAGCAGTTCTTACCGGCATTTTTGGCATGTACCAATGCCTTTTCCGCCTTGTCATAGAGCGAATCAAAGGTCTCACCGTCTGTGGGATATATGCTGGCTCCGATGCACATGGTACTTCCGAAGCTGACATTTTCTCCGACGTAGGTTCGGTTGACAACCTTCTGAATCTCCCTGATCTTCTTATCTATATCCATGACATCGACGATATTCTTCATAAGAATGATGAATTCATCCCCGCCTATACGTCCGAGAACATCCGTAGGATAGAATATCTCGTCAAGGTCAGAGGCGATATTCTTAAGTATCTCTTCACCGAAAGCCTTACCCATGCGCTCGTTGAGTATCTCATAATTATCTATGTCAAGCACAAGCAGTCCGGCATACTCCGGATTGTCGCTCTCTTCCTGTGAACGCAGGAAGTCCTCGATAAGCTCCCTTGCATAGCCGAACTTGTACAGCTTGGTCAGAGAATCTCTCATATTCTCGTCGGCCTGCCGTAGCTCCATACGCTTGATCTCGTCGATATTGTCCATAACGCCGACGACCTTAAGCACGTTACCGTCCTTATCCTTGATACTGCGTCCCTTAATGGAGTACCACTTATAATCGGCATTCTTATCACGAAGCCTCAACTGCTTATCTATGACATCTACTCCGTTGTCACAATCCGCAATAAAGTCATCGAATCTGTCCCAATCGGCAAAAAGCACGTATCTGAGCTTTTTGACAGAATCCCTGAAATTATCTATATACCTCTCCGAACCGTAATTGCCATCCTTACTGCCTGCTGTCATGAACCTGTCATTGACCACATCATACTCGAATATCCTCTTAATACCCACAGATACGAAGGAACGCAGCCTGTTACGCTCAGCCTCGATCTCAGCTCTCTTCCTGTACTGCTTGGTCTCAAGCAGATATGTCATCTGATTGATGAAAAGTACGGTAGCCAGGATTATGATAAATTCATATAATCTGTTAGTTGCGATCTCTAGGTTGCCGCTTATGTAAGGAACAGCCACATACAAAGCTGACATAAGCATAGTAACCAGCGTCACGCCTAATGTCAGCAGCATATAGCTGTATGCTATTGTAAGGATTGAAAACGGGATGGCTATAAGTATGCAATATTCATTGGGGTCCGTAAGAAGCACATATCCGTAGAATATAAGAAAAAATGTGAATAATATGGTCTTGATGGATGCGGGATTCTTACTTAGCCGATAGAAGAATACCTTACATACCGCAACCGGGAACCACAAAAGCACATAGAAAAAAGCCGAAATTATAAGGCTTCCTCCGGTCCTTCCGTTCGTATCATAGACCTCAAGTCTGCCAAAAAGTGTAAGAGCAATGGCACAGAAAGCATAACACAACAAAACGACCCTGTCAATTCTGGCCGTCTCTGTCATTCCGGTCTTATCGATAAATCGCTTTGTGTGAAAATTCATAACTCCCAAAACCCCATACGAATTGTTGACATAAATATAGCATAACAAGTACTTTTATACCATAGTACCAAAGTACTTACTGTTATATCGCAAATCGCACAAATTGGGAATCCTCACTTGATGTTAAGGATGAAAACACTAGATATTGTGGTATAACACATTTTTGATTATTTAGTAATATTTAGTAAGCTGCAAAGTTTTTCATTAGCAGTCTCATAATCCCTGAAAAGGATCGTATGCATGCCGTAGTCACCCGCAGCTTTGATGTTCTCTTCAAGATCGTCTATAAATACGCATCTGTCGGGAACCAGTCCGTAGGTATCGACGATACACTTATATATCGCCGGATCTGGCTTGATAAGCTTTACCCTGTACGAGAATATACCACCGTCCACATGATCAAGGAAGCCGAGGGCATCTCTGCACTCATTGCAGGCTCTTTCGGAAAAATTAGATAAAAATAACACACGTAATCCCATGCTCTTAAGTGATTCTATCCATGGGATCGCATAATCAGCCGGGGTAAGTATCCCCTTGAAATTCTCCATGGTCTCTCTTATCTCTTTTTCCACGCCTTTATCAAGGCTTATGAAGGAATTGACGATCTCGTCATTACTCATGACGCCTCTGTCATATTCCTTCCAATAGGGGCTTTCTATAGTGGCATTACCCACTCTTACGCATATATCCTCAGGATAACCGAAGGATCTTATGAATTCCTGCCACCCGAACCTTGTAAGTACGTTGCCTACATCAAAAATAACGGTATCTATCATTTGCTGTATTTGCTCTTCCTGTATATTATGTCATCACGACTGGGACCGTTGGATACCATTGTGATGGGATATCCAAGCTCATCCTCGATAAATTCTATATAATTCCTGCATTCCTTGGGAAGCGCGTCATACTCCTTAATACCTCTTATATCACACTTCCATCCCGGAAGCTTCTTAAGCACCGGCTTAGCCTTCTCAAGAAGTCTGGTAACAGGGAATTCCTTAGTTACCTCACCGTCTATCTCATATCCCACGCATACCGGTATCTCATCCAGATATCCGAGCACATCAAGGACAGTGAACGCCACATCCGTAGTTCCCTGCATACGGCATCCGTACCTGCTCGCCACACAGTCGAACCATCCCATTCTTCTGGGTCTTCCGGTAGTTGCACCGTACTCTCCTCCGTCACCGCCGCGTCTTCTGAGTTCATCGGCCTCGTCTCCGAATATCTCGGATACGAAGGCTCCCGCACCGACAGCAGATGAATACGCCTTGCATACTGTTACTATCTGCCTGATCTCATAAGGAGCTATTCCCGCACCGATTGCGCCGTAAGCCGCAAGAGTCGATGAAGATGTTACCATGGGGTATATACCGTGATCGGGGTCCTTAAGGGTTCCAAGCTGACCCTCCAGAAGTACCGTCTTACCTTCTTTAAGAGCTTTGTCAATGAATAACGAGGTGTCGCAGACAAAGGGTTCGATCATATCCCTGTATTCTCCGAGGGTTTTAAGAAGCTCTGCCTCATCTATCTCATCCTTATGATACATATGCTTAAAGAGCACATTCTTGATCTCACATACACGGCTTACCTTCTCTTTAAGCAGCTCCTCATCAAAAAGCTCACTTACCTGAAAGCCTATCTTGGCGTATTTGTCCGAATAGAAGGGAGCTATACCGGACTTGGTGGAGCCGAAGGACTTACCTCCAAGTCTCTCCTCCTCATACTGATCCAGTAATATATGATACGGCATCACTATCTGCGCCCTGTCCGATACAAGTATCTTAGGCATGGGCACTCCCTTGTCCACTATGGATTTGATCTCACCCATGAGTATCGGAATATTAAGAGCCACACCGTTGCCTATTATGCTTGTGGTGTGATCATAGAATACTCCGCTGGGAAGAGTGTGAAGTGCGAACTTGCCGTAAGCGTTGACTATGGTATGTCCCGCATTGGCACCGCCTTGGAATCTCACAATTATGTCGGCTTTGGCAGCAAGCATATCAGTTATCTTGCCCTTGCCTTCATCTCCCCAATTCGCTCCAACTACCGCTTTAACCATTCCAGCCATTTGCTAAATCCTCCAATAAGTATTACCTGCTTTTATCTATACGTTAATATCTGCCTTAACGCCCAGTACATCCTTGTTCTCCTTAAGGATAGGGTTTATCACATCCCTAAGGAATACCTCCACCTGTCTGGCACTTCTTCCCACATATTTAGCCGGCTCCATAGCCTCTTTAAGCTCTTCAAGACTGAGTCCGAAGGCATCATCCGCAGCAATAAGCTCTAAGAGATTATTATCCTTACCCTCTTCCTTCACGGCCTTGCCTGCTTCCATGGAAAGAGTCCTTATCCTCTCATGAAGCTCCTGCCTGTCTCCGCCTGCCTTGACCGCATCCATCATGATATTCTCCGTAGCCATGAAGGGAAGCTCTGCCATCATATGCTTCTCAATCACCTTGTCGTGTACCACAAGTCCGTCCACCACATTGATACACAGATCGAGTATACCGTCGATGGCTAAGAATCCCTCAGGTATTGACAGCCTCTTGTTGGCAGAATCATCCAGTGTCCTCTCGAACCACTGGGTTGCCGAGGTTATGGCGGGATTAAGAGCATCTATTATCACATAACGGCTTAAGGATGCTATCCTCTCGCTTCTCATGGGATTACGCTTATAAGCCATGGCGGATGAACCTATCTGGTTCTTCTCAAAAGGCTCCTCTACCTCCTTAAGATGCTGTAAAAGTCTTATATCATTACTCATCTTGGTCGCTGAGGCAGCGATGCCCGCAAGTACGTTAAGCTCTCTTGTGTCGGTCTTCCTTGAATACGTCTGACCGGATACGGGAACACAGGAATCAAAGCCCATCTTCTTAGCTATCATGGGATCTATCCTGTCTATCTTCTCCTCATCTCCGGCAAAAAGCTCAAGGAAAGAGGCCTGCGTTCCGGTAGTACCCTTACTTCCAAGCAGCTTCATTGTAGACAGTACGTAATTAAGATCTTCATAATCCATGGCGAATTCGTTAAGCCAAAGGCTGGCTCTTTTACCCACCGTAGTAGGCTGCGCGGGCTGAAAATGGGTGAACGCCAGTGTGGGCTGTGACTTATACTCATCCGCGAAGGCTGCCAGCTCATTCATTACATTCAAAAGCTTAACTCTCACAAGCTTAAGCGCTTCTGTCATAATGATTATGTCTGTATTGTCTCCCACATAACAGCTTGTAGCGCCCAGATGGATTATGCCCTTAGCCTTGGGGCACTGAACTCCGTAAGCATATACATGGCTCATAACGTCATGCCTTACTTCCTTCTCTCTCTGCTTCGCCACATCATAATTGATATCATCAATATGAGCCTTAAGCTCATTAATCTGTTCGTCCGTTATATCAAGACCAAGCTCCTTCTCGGTCTCGGCAAGTGCTACCCATAATCTTCTCCATGTCCTAAACTTCTTATCCTGCGAGAAGATGTACTGCATCTCTTTACTTGCGTATCTCTCCGACAAGGGAGAGCTGTACCTGTCTGTACTCATATCCTTTTCCTCCGGGAATCCGTAACACAACCCAATCAGTATACTTTGTTTTATACCTTAATTCAAGTGTCTGTCCTTACTTAGCCGATTTTGCCGATGAAATCTCTTACTCTGGGATTATCTGAAGCAAAGATGCTATCCGGCGTTCCTTCCTCCACCACAAGCCCATTCTCGATGAAGAGTATCCTGTCTGACACCTCTCTTGCGAACTGCATCTCGTGAGTCACTATCACCATCGTCATGTGACTACTCGCAAGCTTGCGGATCACGGAAAGCACTTCTCCCGTAAGCTCCGGATCAAGAGCGGATGTCGGCTCGTCAAAGAACAGTATCTTGGGTTCAAGAGCAAGAGCCCTTGCTATGGCAACCCTCTGCTGCTGTCCTCCCGACAGTTCGCACGGGTATGCATCACCCTTATCCGATAATCCGAGCATCCCCAAAAGTTCCCTTGCTTTTGCACAGGCTTCTTCTTTGGAGTGTCCGAGCACCGTAACCGGTGCATCTGTTATATTCTTCATCACATTGTAATGCGGAAAAAGGTTGAAATTCTGGAATACAAGCCCAAAATACTGCCTGACCTTCTTAAGCTCCTCCCTGGATGCATATACGCTTTTTCCGTCCACACTCCTTACTGCCTGCATATCGCCATAGCAAAGCTCTCCGTCATCCATACGTGTAAGCAGCGTGGCGCATCTTAAGAGGGTGGACTTGCCTGAGCCGGATGGTCCGATGATCGAGACGACCTCACCCTTCCTGACGGTCAGGGATATATCTGACAGAACACCCACATCAGTGAAGCTTTTCTTAATATGTTCCATTTTTAAAAGAGCTTTTTCTTCCATAACAAAGGTTCCTTTATCCATGTCATCTGTAATATGAAAGCTTTTTTTCGAAAAATTCCATCACATATGCGACAACATAGTTGAATACAAAATAGAAGAGTCCGGCTACCATGAGCGCATTGACAGATGCCTGCTTGGCGGATATCTGCTTGGCTATGGTGAACATCTCCGCAACGGCTATAACAAACGCCAAAGACGTATCCTTAACAAGAGTAATGGTCTCATTGGTAATGGGCGGAAGTATCCTCTTTACCACCTGTGGAAAGATGATCCTGCAGAAAGTCTGCCTTTTACTGTAACCAAGCACCTGAGCAGCCTCATACTGGCCTACGTGTATGGATTCTATGCCGGCTCTGTATATCTCCGCAAAATATGCCGCATAATTAACGGAAAACGCTATGATCACCGCCACAAAGCGATATCCCTGAGATATCTTAAGACCGAATATATAAAACGGCGCAAAATACACGACTATAAGCTGGAGCATAAGAGGCGTTCCGCGCATTATAGCTATGTATATCTTGACTATCGTCTGCAATATCTTATTTTTCGACATTCTTCCGAATGCCACCAGAAGTCCCAGCGGAAGTGAAAAAAGAAGTGTCAGCAAAAAGATCTCAACTGACACAACCATTCCGCTTAATAATTGAAAAAACGTAGTATTCATAAAAACAATACAATCACTTACCTATGCATATGCTGTCTGTAAGTCCGTAATCACTGTAATTCTCAGCGATCTTAAGGACCGTTCCGTCCGCTGCCATCTCAAGAAGTGTCTTCTCCACCTGATCCTTAAGCTCCTCATTGCCAAGCTTAAATCCCACGCCGTACTGCTCTAATGAAAGCTTGTCATCCAGCATAACATAAGCACCGGCTTCTCTCTGTGATATCTGGAAGCTTGCCACACCTATATCAAGGGCAAGACAGTCAATAGCTCCCGCTTCAAGATCCATGAATCCGGTATTGTAATCCGCATACTGGATAAGATCTGCAAAGGAAGCCTTAAGCTCCGTATTCTCCGGTGATTCCTCATCCTCCAGGGCCGCAAGAGCGGATGAATCCTTCTGTACCCCGACTACCTTCCCTGCAAGATCGCTCTTACTCTTTATTCCGGAATCGGCGGCTACAACGAATACCTGACTGTTATCGACATACGGAACAGACCATGTATACTGATCCTCTCTGCCATTGATGGTAAAGCCGTTCCATATACAATCTATTGCTCCCGAAGAAAGCTCCATATCCTTGGCATCCCAGTCAATAGGCTGCTTCTTAAGCTCCCAGCCGTTACGCTTGCATACCTCTGCCGCAAGATCCAGATCGAATCCCACATATTCTCCGGTGCTCTCATCAAGAAAGCCGTAGGGAGGGAATTCGGCATCGAAGCCTACCGTGAAGGTCTTTCCACCGGCATCCTTCTGTGCATCAGAGCTCTTACCGCATGCCGTAAGTCCGGTAACCATCATTATTGCCATGAGCATGACTGCCAGTATCTTTTTCATAATTATTCTCCTTTTTCTTTTTTGATTTATCATGATAAAGTGACTAGGATATAGTCCCTTACAAGCCGGTCTATGTCAATATCCGATATCTGCCGAATATCTTTCCACCATCTTAAGTGCCTCTGCTGAATACTCCGGGTACTGCTTCACGAAATCCTTAAGCTCGCTCTGACCCTCCTTGGCCAGACGCTTATTATAATCCATTCTTGCCCTTAACTTCTGTCTCTGCAATATATGTGCATGTCTTAGCTCCACCATCTCATTATGCTCTATGATGGCTAAGGGATTATGGAGCCATGCATATACATCATTAAGCTGATACTTCCTCAGCTTGTGCAGAAGCTCTGCCTGATAGAAGGTCAGCTCCTTCTCATTAAGAGCGGCCTGCTCTCTCTCGTTCCTCTCAAGTTCATACATCTCCCATACCTTCTTAAGCTCCGCTGCGCTCTTGGTATTGTATTTGGTATAGAGATAATCAAGCAGATTGGAATTATTGACATATCTGATCTTCACGGTGTTCTGCAGCAATATCAGCCTGTTGATGCCCTTTTCCGTGCGCTTTTTCTCCTTGATCGCATCCGTATACTTAACATACAGAAGGGTTATTGCCACAGCCGCACTGAGAGCGGTAACTATATAGCCTATTCCGACTTCCATCTCAAATCCGTACTGCAATACAAGCAGCATGATCACCAGAAGCACTGCCGCGAATACACAGATTACCGTCATGCCCTTTAAATTGGCAATCTCCCTTACAAGCTCATCCTGTCTGAACAGGAACGCATGCTTCTCTCCATCAAGCTTACGCAGATCGTCTTTGATAAGTCCCTTATACCTCTCTGCTTCGGCCATGTCCTCATAAGCCTTGGGCATACTGTCCTCAAAGCGCTCCATGCTCCTGTACTGGGCTTCCGTCATAGCGCTTTTCTTGGCTTCGTAATCCTTGGCCTCTTCCTCATAATAGAGGATATTCCTTGCGGCATCCTGAAGTCCTATCTTCTCGCTTAAGGGCAGAGCATCTATCTCATCCATATCCTTGAGCATAGCAGTGACCGCATTGTACTCGGATGAGAGCTTGTCAAGCTCATTGGATGCATCCCTTACCTGCTCGACCAGACTCCTTATATATTTTTCACGCTGGACCTCATCGCTCATCTTGAACAGATGGCGGTCTTCCATTATGTGGTCCCAGTCCCATTCAAATTCTTCTTCAAGCCCCTCATCAAGCTCAAGAGATGAAAAATCCTCCTCATGCATCTTGAAAAGCTTAGAAAAAAACTTCGCTCCAAAACTCATCAGAATCCTCCGGTCCTGCCTCTGAATATCTGCTCTCTGTATTGTGTTTTGACTTCTTCGGTCAACGCATCCATCTCACTGTAAAAGTCGTTCCCACGGCTCTTCTTCTCTTCCAGTTCATTGATAAAGAGGCTTGAGGGATCTCTCTTCCACTTCTCCTCCATATCCTCGAATCTTCTCTCCACTTCAAGAGAGTCCTCATATGACTCCTTGTGCGCCGCGAGGAAGCTTAAGTAATCTCCCGGAGGCATATACAGCTTCTTGGCCGAGAGCATGGATACATAGCTCTCGGTATTGGCATAAGTATCATATGCCCTCTCAAAGTACTCGGACGCTCTCTCATACATAAAAAGTCCTGCCGCGCACACTCCCAGATTATGGAATACTCCGGCTCTAAGCTTAACCTCCGTAACTCTGGTCTCCTTAAGGATGAGCTCGTATTCATCCATGGCCATACCGTATCTCTTGGCCTCAAGGAAGCCGTCTGCACGTATCTTGCGTCTCTGCGCAAGGGAAAGACCATCATTACTGCCTATATTGTCGATAAGAGCCTGCCATTCATCATCGGAATAATAGCCTATCTCATTCTTAAGAAGGTCTATAAGCCTGCTAAGGGCACCATATCTTGAACACAGCTTGGATACCTCTCTCCCAAGCTCATTAAGCTCAAGATCCTTTGTTATCCAGTCAGCCAGATCACCGGTTACGAAGCTGTCATCCAGAAGGTATGCATTATGATACAGATAATAACACAGCTCCTCTATGCAATATATATTGATACAGTCATCCTTAAGATAATATGGAGTTTTGGAATATGCCCCACGGCAAAGTAAGACGTTGCTCATTAACCTTATTCTCCGTCGCTGCCGGACAGTGATACTGTCTTGGTGAACAGTTGACCCGATCCCTTAAGGAATTCACCAAAGCCCAGATCCGTCACATTGATCCTTAATGTATCCTCCGATTCCATCATGGCTTCTATCCTAAGTCTCACGGTCTTGGGCTCATGTTCGTTAAGACCGTCCAATACTATCTCCACAATGCGGACATTGCGTCCGTCAAGAGGAGTTATCCTTATGGTAAAGCTGTTGCCCTTATCAAGAATAACTTCTGTTTTTTTTCTGGAATCGAACCAGTTCTCGCCCCCGTCCAAAAGAGCAAGGTAGGAATCCTCTCTTCCCCTTTTGACATCCATGCCTATATTGGCCTTAAGCTTATCCCTGCCTAAGAATACTATGCTCTTCTCCTCATTCTTCCTGCCGCTTAACCTGTCCTGCATGGCATAGCAGGCTCCTCTGCTGTACAGATTGTTGCCTCTGAAGGACCTTCTGTTACGGCACAGCTCCCTTAAGGATTCCACACACCAGTCGCCTAAGAATCCGTCTCCCAGAAGATATGCGCAGCTTGCCACCCTTTTATCCACCGTCTTGTGTATGATATCAAGAAAAGCCGCATCCTTATCCTCATCTCCTATATCCCTTAAGACGAACTCCTCCTTATCCACAAAGGCCACGACAGGTCTTGTGATCCTGTTAAGCTTAAAGGTATAGCTGTTAAGGATATCGTTATAGTAGTCATATACCATCACATCATGACCCCACAGCTCCCTCGGCTGGTTGATCACATAATAGAAGATGCTTTCTTCCCTTCCCACGAAGCCGATCTTCGCCGACTTATAGTCAAGAGATGCCGTAACAACCTCCAGAACCTCAATGGTACGCACCGAAAGCTCCGGCACCGTGAACATTATACCGACTATACTGTTTTTGTTGACTATATTAGTCAACATATTAAGTGTACGCTTGATATACAGTGCAAGCAGAGCCAGCGGATCGAACATCTCGCCGACGACTCTGACGGGCTCTCCTATCAGTGCTCTGTCAAGAAGCTCCCACACCAGTTCTCCTTCTTCCACCTTGCTGTAGCTTAAAGCATCCTCTCCGACAAACCACTGGTTGACCTCACTTCTCTTAAAAAGACATAAGGGTATACAGTACTGCTCCTCATCCTTCCCCGTGCTGATCGTCTTGGCTATCGGATCACCCTCCACATAGTAGCTTATCTGGGCATATTCACTTGACAGATCGTATCCGACTATAACGGATTTGTTGAATTCAAACATACTTTATCCGCTATTGCATCGTAAAAAGATGCTTAGCATAAAACTCCTTCTTCTTATACTCACCTGCAAGCTTAAGAGCCGTCTCATAATCCTTAAGGGTCGTAGCCATGGATATATCATTGATCAGGCTGAACTTATCATCCGTCTGTGTGGAGCCCACATTATTCTTAGCTGCGGTCCCGCTCTCCGTAAGTTCCTCGATCCCGCCGCTTTCTTCGGTAATATAGTACTGAAGCGTCTCCCCGAAGAATACCAGAAAGCTCTTACAGAATATCCCTCCGTACACTTCCTTCATCTCGTCCCTGATATAGCCTATGCTCTCATCATTCTCGCTGCTGATGTAATAGTTGATGGTCACTCTCGCGCCTTCCATACCTCTGTATTCCACTACAGTCTGCTTGGCTAGTTCCTCAGACTCCGGACTTATGGCTGCGAATTCCTGCATATAGGACATAACTATACCCTGTTCGGCATACAGGATGTGGATATATCTCCTTATGTGACCTGCTATATCCTCCGGAATATCGGACAGCTTGACATTCTGCGCATAATACTTAAGGAACGAAAGCATACAGACTGTCGGAAGACTGTTCTCATTCTCATATATCCTTGCCATCTCCGTGAAGAAGTATTCATCTATGAGTCTGTCACTTAACAGATGGTCATCGGCAAAATACTTAAGATACTCAAGTTCTAAGCCGGTGCTTGCTCCACCCTCCACATATTCCCTGAGTATCCTGCCTTCCTGCCCCGTGTACGCTCCGGTAGTAAGAGTCTGCTTTATCATGGTCTCACATATCTTATATGTGTCCACATAGAAGCCCGAAGCCGCCTTCCAGATGTCACGCAGGTTCTTGGCGGGCCCCTTATAGAAATCCGTCAGATACTTAAGTCCCGTCTCATTGTATTTGCCTCGCTCGAAAGCGGAATATATCATCGCCGTCAGGTTCTCATCCTCAATGAATCCGTCCTTCTCGATGATACCTGTGGTAAGACGCACAAGCACCTGAGGATCAACACTCTCCGGACCGTAGTAAAGCGCATATTCGTAAGCCTTCCCAATAAAGCCCCGGAGCAGTAAAAGCTTAAGCAGCTCATCCCTGTCCTCTCCCGCAAGATCCTCTCTGCCTATACGGTCAAGAAGTCCGTCAAGCATCGCCATATTGTCCGTATCCTGATAGTACCTTATTAGAGGCAGTCTGATCGCGGTTCTGTATTCTTCACTTACTTCATCATTGGATTCAAGATAGGCATATCTGTCCGCATTGCGTTCATTAACATTGATGAATTCCTTGCTTCCCTCACATACATAGAGATTAAAAAGGAGGGTGTTCTCAGCGTAAGGCTCTACCACCGGCAGAAGCTTCCTCGGCAGGAAATATCTCTCAGTAATATATTCCTTGGTCCCATAATATCTGTTGCCAAGGGTATCCTCTAACAATACCGTGTATTCATTATTCGGCAGATCCACGAGCGTCTTGCCGCTAAGGACCTGATAGACCATCTCTTTTTTTAATCGGGAGTCAATAACTATAACAGAGACAATCGAAGAGTCCTCCACCGTAATCCTGTGCTTAAGTAAAAGCCTCGAAAGCTGCCTCAAATTATCCTCGGTAGGCATATCCTTCACTACAAGCTCCGTATACAGGTATGACAATTCCCGGCTCACCTTCTCGGCATAGAGCTGCTTCAGGGTGAATCTCTCTATGCTGCTCCTGCAGGTCATATATATATCCGGAATAGCGGCTCTGTTGCGGATGATATACGCATAGAGCACGGCTGCCTGCTCATACGGAAGATCATTGTCGTATGAGAAGTACATCAGGACTTCCTGCGGTATCTTCACATCGCTGTCATCCCCCACCGAAAGCATATAGCACTCATACAGGCGTGTCACCGACAGTCCCTTCTCTATACCCTTCTCATACCATTTAAGATACCTTGCGCCTGTCTTATCTCCCTTGATAAGCTGCGTACACATGGCATTCAACACATCATCGGTCGGATTGCTCTCATACAAAAGCTTAAGTATCCGCACCACTCTCTTGTCATAATCACGCAGACCTGCTGCCCTGTACGCTATCTGCTCCCTAAGCTCGGTGCTGACGATCCTCTTCTTGGCCGCAAAATTAAGAAGCCTGATCTCCTCCTCGTCAAAATGCATCAAAAGGGTAGGCATTGCATGCAGCATCTTCACCAGTTCTATATACATCAACGGACTGTTACAGCCCTTCTCAAGCTGATTCAGTGCAAAGGCATACATTCTGGTGGGATTCCTCTTGAATTCGTAAGAGGTATGCAGCATTATCCACGCTATATAGAAATTGAGAGGATTCCTGTCAAAGATCGCGCTTATCTTATCGTTGATCTCTCTCGTATAGTATTCATCCGCGCTGTATATTGTGGTCAGATACAGATAGAAGCAGTATCTTTCATCGGTCTCTTCCTCTATAACAGGCGCTATCTTACGGTCGAGTATCCATTTTGCCTCATTGTATCTCTCCTGGGCAAGCAGAAGATACGCTTCAAAAAGCAGCGTGACAGTATCATCACCCTCCACCGATACTCTGTGAGAGATCAGTTCTTCCGTAAGCTGAATCCATTTTCCCTTATCTATAAGACCTATCCTGTAGTCGAGATAATGTCTGATGATCTGGTATCTTATGCTGTTGCGTCTGTGAAAGGCACCGAGTCTCTTGTTCTTATTGCCGCTTACTACGTTGATATCCACATGAAACTGCCCATAGAGGTGCTTAAAGGTAAGCCTTCCGGGATTTTTGCCGGGGTGGAGCTTATCCGCCCTTATAACATACTCAAAGCGGCATTTATTATCTTCAAAATCCTCTGCCTTCAGTCTGTTCTTAGGCAGCTCTATATAATCGCCTTCAGCCTTGACCGCAATAAGCGTATATCCCCAGCCGATCCTGTTAATGTCCACATACTCTGCGTGTGTCTCCCTTGAATCGGTAAGCACTATGCTTGTCTCACTTAGGCTGTATTCGATTATCTTTTTCTTATTGATACCTATAAGGAATTCTTCAAGATTGTGATTGGTATTGCCCCGCTCTGACAGGCCCTCATACAGATCCCGATACTTGGCATCCTGCCCTGTCATGATATCCGTAAAACTGCTCTTGCAGAATATACCGGCCGCCTCATCCCAGTTACTCTTGGCAAGATTGGTAAAATGGAACAGATTGCGTATGGTTCCGAGCGATGATTCAATGGTCTTAAGCTTAACGGAGGCTACAAAGGGCAGGATGTACTCTCCCAGATTGCTCACTATCATAAAGCTGCCCTTAAGGACATCTCCCTGACTCATCCCCTTAGAATCGAATTTATAGGGCACCGCGACCTTACTGCCGCTTATAAGTCTGACGCCGCATTGCATACGAACAGAGGAAGAATATACATATCCTTCCATCGTGTTCTCGCCCTCACACTCTATCTCGAAGTAGCCGTCTACGGCTTCGTTATACTCAAGCGTGAGCTCTATCTTGGATTCTGAGAAGGTAAGATTGCCACCGTTCCTGCCTATTCTGGATATACGCTCTTCCATCGGATCATCCTATCCGGCCAAAGCATTGTCAGATCAACTGATTTTATGCACAAAAAGCCAAATATAAGTATACAACGAAAAGGGTAAAAAATAAATAGCCGACAGACTTAAAAGTCTGTCGGCCATATATCATCATGCTGCTTCAAGGAATCAGACATCTGCCCGGCTTCCTCTATACAAGCCTGCTCATAAGCTCGTTGCTTCTCTCTATGAACCTGCTCATCTCCTCAGCCTCAAGAGGTGCATGCTGAAGCCTTGCAAGATCATATAGCTGCTCACATATGAGCTCGCTGCTTCCCTTATCGGTTCCCTCCGTCAGTGCTTTCACAAGAGGATGGTTATAGTTAAGCACCAGAGTCTCGCCTTCTTTGCCCATGTCACCCATGCCCATACCGGACATTCCGTACATCTTCATCATATCCTGCATCCTTCTGGATTCCTCGGACAGCGTAATGACAGAGGCGATCTTCTTATTCTTAAGCTTGGAGAGCTTGACATTGACTTTCTCCTTCTTGAGAGCCTTCTTGTACAGCTTCTCGATGCCCTCAAGCGCCTTATCCATCTCTTCCTGCTCTTTCTTATTGGTCTTGGAGGTAAAGTCATCTGTAAGATCGGCATCGATCCTCATGAACTTGATGCCCTCATTCTTGCTTTCAAGCTGGGATACAAAAGGCTGGTCTATATTATGTGTCAGTATCACAGCGTCCTTCTTAGCCTTTTTAAACATGGCTATATACTGGCTCTGCTGCTGTTCATCAGTCACATAGTATATGATCTTCTCTTTCTTATCCTCACCCTCTTTAGACGCATCCTCCTTCGTGTCTTCGGATATGTCCTCCGATACAGCGGGCTTGGCATCCTCATTTGCCTGCTTATCGTCGTCGGCGCTGTTCTCTTCATCATCTCCTGTGTCTATCGGCTTAACCTCCAGACACTCCGGAAGAGTCATGTACTTTCCGTCAAGATTCTTAAAGAGGATGTAATCCGTCATCTTCTCACAGAACTTATCATCCTTCAAGCAGCCAAACTTGATGAAGGGAGATATATCATCCCAGTACTTCTCATACTCCTCCTTCTCGGTCTTGCACATTCCGGACAGCTTATCAGCCACCTTCTTGGTTATGTATTCACTTATCTTATTCACAAAGCCGTCGTTCTGAAGTGCCGAACGCGATACATTAAGAGGCAGATCCGGACAGTCTATTACGCCCTTAAGAAGCATAAGGAATTCGGGAATGACCTCCTTGATATTATCCGCTATGAATACCTGATTGTTATAGAGCTTAATCACACCCTCGATGGACTCATATTCCAGATTGATCTTGGGGAAATACAGTATTCCCTTAAGATTGAAAGGATAATCCATATTGAGGTGTATCCAGAACAGCGGCTCCTTATAATCATTGAATACCTTACGATAGAAGTCAATGTAGTCCTCCCTCGTACAGTCATTCGGATGTCTGGTCCACAGAGGATTGGTCTCATTTAACAATTCCGGACGCTTGCGGATCTTAAGCCTTATCTTGCCGTCCTTATCATCCTCCTTCGGAGGGATGGTCTCGATTATCTCATCATCCTCTCTCTCCTGTCCCTTATCTATGGTCTCGGTCTCGTCCGTATCAGCCTTGCTTAAGTATATCTCCGTAGGCATGAAGGAGCAGTACTTCTTGATGACCTCCCTTGCCTTATATATATTGCAGAATTCAAGCACATCCTCGTTAAGATACAGGGTTATCTCCGTACCGACCTTGTCCCTGTCTCCGTCCTTCATGGAGAATTCCGTGCCTCCGTCACATTCCCAGTGAACCGGAACAGCACCCTCCTTATATGAAAGTGAATCAATGTGAACCTCATCGGCCACCATAAACGCCGAATAGAAGCCAAGTCCAAAATGACCTATTATCTGATCGTCATTAGCCTTATCCTTGTACTTCTCTATGAAATCCGCCGCTCCCGAAAAGGCGATCTGATTGATATACTCCTCCACCTCGTCGGCTGTCATTCCAAGTCCGTTATCTATGAACTTAAGCGTCTTATCCTTGGGGTTACATATCACATCTATACGTGCCTTATAATCCGAAGGCAAAGCATACTCACCCATCATATCAAGCTTCTTAAGCTTGGTGATGGCATCGCAGCCGTTAGAGATGAGCTCTCTGTAAAAAATATCGTGATCCGAATACAGCCATTTTTTGATTATAGGAAAAATATTGTCGCTGTTTATGGACAAGCTTCCGTGTTTTTCTGCCATAATACATATCCTCCTTGGTATTTCTTCATTACGTACACAGTTATATAACGAAAATTAGCACTCGTCAAGTGCGAGTGCTAACATTTAATAAAATATTTATATTCTTCATGTACAGTATCTATATAGTACCTACATATACTTTCTTATACAGAACTGCAGCTTGTCACCCTCTATGGGCTTAACAACGAAATCCTTGGCACCGGCGGTTATCGCCTTGATAACCATCTCCATCTGTCCCATCGCAGATACTATTATTATCTTCGCATTCGGGTCGGATGCTATGATCCTCTTGGTCGCCTCTATTCCATCCATGTCAGGCATCGTAATATCCATAAGAACGATATCGGGCTTAACCGTGCTGTACTTCTCCACAGCCTCAAGACCGGTTCCCACCTCGCACACAACAGTATGCTTGGCATCCTCTACCATCTTCCTGATGGCTGATCGCATAAAAAGCGCATCATCACATAACATTATACTAGCCATAGCTTCATCCCTCACTCTGTCAAGTCTTATCAGGATAATCCCGTCAATAATTAAGTATACTCAATCATTCCATATCCTGTCAATCACTTCGAAGAAATCACATGTGTCCACTTCATCATCATGTATAAAGGTCAGGCTTTCCCACAATTCGGTATTGATGTCCTTATTAAGAGTGGACACATAGTCATTATATACCTCAGAGAATGCCTTATTCCTTCTCTCCTCGACTATCTTGACCTTATTGGCGTCAGTAACCTCTCTGTTAAAAGTGCTTATACACTTGATGATATGAAATCCGTATTCGGTCTCGACTATCCCCGATACCTCACCCTCTCCGAGATTAAAGGCCGCATTCTCAAAAACCGCATCCATCTCACCCTTTCCGAATGAATAGGTAAGAGAGGTGTCCTCATTATACTCAGCCGCAAGATCTTCGAAGCTCTCACCCTCGCCTATCCTTTCAAGAATATCCTCCGCAAGCCTTCTGGCCTCATTTCTGGCATTATCCGTATATTCATGTCTGTTGCCGGCCTCATCGAGATTATATGTCTTGATAAGGATATGTTCAACGGTGATCGTCCTTGCTTCGTCATCACTTATCTCCGGATTTATGTCTTTAATTATATCCTGATATAACTTTTCAGAAAGAGCATACTCTTTGTACAGATTGAATATCACATCCCTGTCGATACCCATTGCCTTGATCTCTGCGCCGTTTAGCGATGAGTAGTACTCATCCGCCGCCATCTCCACCTTCTTCAGCTCCTCTTCATCAAGAGATATCCCTTCCTTCTCCGCCAGCAATACTATTGCCTTGATCTGAGCCATCTTGGAAAGTGCCATATCCTTGACATTATTCTCAAGAGTGACTCCCTCCACCTTGGAATCCCATATCCGGCTTCCATATACATTCTCATACTGATTCTGTATATTGGTCAGGTATACCATCATTTCACCGACAGAGCATGATTTATCCTCAAGCCGGAACACCTCATCCTTGGCAAAGCCCGTAGTCAGTATGACCTTAGTTCCCTCCTCCGGCTCTGTACAACCGGCGGTAAATATCATGAACCCCGTAAGGATGAATGTTATGACTAAGCCCCTTAATACCCAAGCTTTTCCTTCTGACATAATCATCCTCAAAGAGTCTTCCCCGTTAAGAGCCTGTAGCCCTCCTTATATATAGCTATTGTCCTGTCAACAACATCCTCAGGCAGCGTCCAGTCATGACCTTCATTGGCTTTAAGCCAGTCTCTGGCAAACTGCTTGTCAAAGCTTTTCTGTCCGTGACCGGGCTCGTATTCATCCGCCGGCCAGAATCTTGAGCTGTCTGGAGTGAGCATCTCGTCTCCAAGCACGATGTTGCCGCTTTCATCAAGTCCGAACTCGAACTTGGTATCGGCGATTATAATGCCCTTGGTAAGCGCATAATCCGCACACTTTTTATACAGTGCGATGGTATAATCCCTTAGCTTTGCAGCATACTCCTCTCCCTTGTCGGGGAAGCGCTTCTTAAGATACTCAATGCTCTGCTCATATGAGATATTCTCATCATGATCTCCTATCTCCGCCTTGGTAGAAGGAGTATATATGGGCTCAGGCAGCTTATCCGATTCCTTAAGTCCATCGGGTAGCTTAATGCCGCATACCGTACCGTCCTTGCAGTAGCTTGCCCATCCGGAGCCGGTGATATAGCCTCTTACTATACACTCAACCGGAAGCATACGAAGCTTTCTGCACAGCATACTCTTACCGTCGAATTCGGGTGTCCTGAAGAATTCCGGCATATCGGATACATCCGTGGAAATCATATGGTTGGGTATGATATCCTTGGTGAAATCGAACCAGAAGCGGCTCATCTGTGTCAATACCTTACCCTTATCCGTAACCTTGTTATTGAGGATAACATCAAAACAGCTTATCCTGTCCGTAGCCACCATTATAAGGCTGTCACCGTTATCATATATCTCTCTGACCTTTCCCTCTTTTATTGGCTTAAGTTCCTGCATTAATAAAATCCTCCTTTAATATATCACCTGTTACCGTTCGTAACATATATCCGATATCATGCTATTTCGACCTCCCTTGCAGGTCATGTTCTACATTTTATCACAAGTTCAGTCATAATCAAAGCCCTTTACATCCACGAATGTATCTACGGATACTTTATACCCGTCAGTATGGATAAGCACCGCTCCCGATATATCAGTCCTGTATATATCCGTACCGGATGCCCTGTATCTTTCAAGAACCTCTTCATGCGGATGCCCGTATGAATTGTCCTTTCCGCAGGATATCACAGCGATCGACGCATCTGCCCATTCCAACAGGGCCTTAGTGGATGATGATGACGAACCATGATGCGGAACCTTGATAACCGTATAATCATATTCCGGTTCGGGATAGATATCCGTCACATATCTCTCCCCTCCTTCCTCTACATCACCCGTAGTCAGCATATGAAAAGCACCATATCCTATATCCATGACAAGAGATGCATCATTGGCATTATCTACAGAGCAGCCCTTATACGGATACAATATATCAAAGCTTAATTCTCCGTCTCTTATACTCATTCCCTCATGTACTTTTATGCTTTTTAAGTCTGCTATGTCCTTTAACGCATCCGATGTCTCAAAGCCCTCATATATATAGAGATCTCCTAACGATATATTCTCATCCTCCGCTTTGGCTATAAGCTCCTTAATACCGTTAATGTGATCCGCATCCGGATGAGTAATGAATACTCCGTCCACCCTGTCTATACCATAGTACTTAAGAAAGGGGATAAGCCTTTTTTCGCCCACATTCTTATGAGAGCTTGATCCGCAGTCCACAATATATACGCTTCCGTCGGCGAAGATGCTGCTCCCGTACCTTATGACCATACAGTCTCCCTGACCTATATCAAGCATATATATATCAAGTCCTGTATAACACTTAAGAGATATAACGCATACAGAGGCTATCATCAGAGCAAAGGATATGACCTTATTATACCTTCCCCTGTAGAGTACCGCAGTTAAAAGCATGAGATAGAATAACAGGATAAGCGGTGTACTCGGAGCGCCCATATTGGTACATCCGAACGACATCTTATTAAGCAACATGGTACATAACTGCTTATACAGGCTAAGTATAAGGTGTACGGCTGTAGCCGGAAGAAGCGTAAGTATATCCGTAAGAGCCGGACAGATACAGGACGAAAGTCCGTATAACGCGATCAGGGCAAGAGCGCACACAAGCAGTACGCTCATAAGCGGAATGACTATAAGATTAAGCAGTACCGAGTAAAAAGCCACATCATAATATGATGACAGAATTATCGGAAGAGTGGACAGGAATACGAATAAGGAGACAAAAAACGGGCTTAAAAGGCTCTTCACCCTCATGATATTCCTGTTAAAGCTCTCGTAGAAAAAGCCAACGCCAAAAACCGCAGCGAAGGACATCCCAAGTCCGCTGTCAAGTATAAGGGTCGGTCTGTAGAGCACGGTCAGGGTAAGGGCTGCACACAAGGCCGTGAGCATATCATATGAGCACAGTATTATCCTGCTTATCAGGTACATAGAGAACATACATATGGCTCTGAAGGATGAAGGCGAAAAGCCGACCATCATCCCATATGACACTATTGCAGCCTCACTTACCGCGGCACGTATACGAAGCGGGATTCCCATCCTTTTTAAAAGCTCATAGAAAAGTGTGGCAAGAAAAGAGATATGGAGTCCCGATATGGCAAGAATATGGGCTATTCCGTTCCTCTGATATAGCTTGTTAAGCTCATCCGGCAATTCGCTCTTATCTCCGAAAAGCATAGCCTTAAGCACTGCGGAATCATCAGCTCCAAGTGCTTTGTCAAGCACCCTCTCTCCCCTGCCTCCGACATCCGCAATAATCTGCCGGATATGCGAGTACTTACGGCTTTTGGCGATAATATCCGCATCCTTTACCATAAGAAGATATCCTCTGTTATGATAGTACTTAAGCCGGTCGAACTCTCCGGGATTGGTGGCATGCCCAAAAGACTCACACTTCCCCCTAAGCCTCACAGTCTGGCCCATATACACGGATATCTCAGATGAGAAGAATACCCGTATCAGTCTGTTCCTTCCTGTCAGATGTTCCACTGTTGTGCCGGAAGCATCCATAAGATAGGTATCCTTAAGATCGACCACGCTGATACGCCCATAATATCCATCGGATACAAAGCTGTCACATACCCTTCCTTCAATGATCACATAAGGCTCTTTAAGTTGACATAAAATATTACGATCGGAAGCATTATCTGACACAAGAAGAACGATCCTGACTACCGCCAGTATTAACAGACATATGATACACATAGGTCTTGTACGCCAGAATTGCGTAAGATAACCTGTGATATTATAGTAAAACTTCACCCTTTATCCCCTTCAATTTCCCGTCAGATATATTAATTATCTGACAATATCAAGATTTCTTTCATATTGACCGGACAGGCTGATATTATCCCCCATAACAATATCCGAATTACCGTCAATGCTGAACATAACCTTACTTATTCCCTTTAATTCCGCCATGGAATCGACAATTGAGTATATAGATACATCCGCATGCACTCCCTCAGGAAGAGAGAGAAAAGCGGGAGATAAGTTGACATAACATATGCCATCCTTAACGGTTACATTTATGATCTCAGTCTGCGGATTGACGCTCGCTTTGGCACCCTGCGCATCGGTTCCCGCTATCAGTTGTTCAAGCACAAGCTTTTCCAAGGATATATTGGTATTATACTCCACTCTTCTTGTTACCTTCACAAGACCGGTTCCGTCCTCATCGGCAAAATACAGCGTAAGCTCCATATCATCATAGGTGCTTAAATCATCCTCTGCGTTATCCACGAACTGGGTCACAGTCATGGCTCCGACAGGCTGTCCGAGAGCATCGGTCAGATCCCTGTCTCTGTATCTTAATGTCACATAGTCTATGCCCTCTATCTGCCCCAATGTTCTCACTATACCTGCTCTTATAAGCACCTCCTTTGTCGGCGGAAGATTGGCATAGCTCTCACTGACGGTTAGGATCAAGGTCTTATCCTTAAGGCTTATATCCTCAATATCAAAATCCTTGATAAGCTCTTTCTTCTTCACATCTCCCGGAGATGTCTTAAGAAGCAGGATAAGTTCATCCGCAAGAGCCTGTATATCCACAGTCTGCGTACTGTATTCATAATACGGCAGTCTGTTCTCCTCCCTGTCAAGACAATAGATATTGTATGTATCTGTATTATCCGGCACAGCTTCACCGCAGCCCGCAAGCATTGCCAAAAAGGCGCTCATGAAGATGAGCATGGCACAGACTGCTGCCCTGTATATCATTTTATGCAATAATCTCTTCCTCATCCTGTCCGCAACGACCATATAAAGATCCTTTTACTGCTCCTTATCTTCCCGTGACATACCCCACGGCATAACCGTATACTGCCATATCCTGCCTATAAAGGAAGCCTGATTGTGAAGACAGAGCCCTCTCCCTGTACACTGTCAACACTTACTGTCCCTCTGTGCATCAGAATTATATTGCGGGCTATGGCCAGACCAAGACCCGTTCCTCCGATCTCCCTTGAATGTGACTTGTCCACTCTGTAGAATCTTTCGAATATATGCTCATAGGCTTCTTCCGGTATACCTATTCCCGTATCCTTAACCGTAACGGTAAAAAACTGGTAATCGCAGTCAAGGGTTATATATACGTTCCCGCCTTCCTTATTATACTTAATAGCATTCTCCATGAAATTGGTCAGCGCTAAAGTAAGCTTAACATCATCAACTCTACCGATAACCTCTCTCTCGCTTTCAAAGACCATCTCCACGCTGTTGCTCTCTGCGATCGGACGAAGCCTTTTAAGGATAAGCCCGATCATGTCATTGATGCTGGTCTCGGCGATATTAAGCTCGGCACTCTTCTTATCAAGTTTCACAAGCTCCAGAAGATCAGTGATTATCTTATCCTCTCTATCGATCTCTCCGGCTATATCCTCCATGAATTCCCTGTATAGCTTTGGCGGAACATCCTCGCTTCCTATGAGAGACTCAGCCAGTATCTTCATTGATGTTATGGGCGTCTTAAGCTCATGGGAGACATTGGAGACGAATTCCTGTCTGGATTCATCCAAAGCCCTCATCCTTTTAAGCACTCTGTTGAATGCCTCCACTATATGCTCTGTCTCCGAATAGTCCGGAACAGACAATGCTTCATCCGAATAGCCTTCCTTAACTTCATTGATCGCAGCAGTGACCTTATTGAAGGGCTTGACCAATATGCCGGAGAAAAGCATTGCAAAGGCAAAGATCAGCGTTATCATACCCGCATCTATTATGACAGCAGTACGACTCAGTATACGCATGGTCATGGCTATGGTATCGGTTGAGACTATGGTTAACATAACTCCACGAACAACATCCTTTTCCTTACCCTCCTCCTCATCAAATACTGTCTCATTGATGGGAATCGTCATCTCTATGTAATTATTGTCGCTGTCGTAATCCACTGTCTTCTCGCCCTTGAAGCATTTGATAACCTCTTCGGATATAATGGTCTTACCGACGCTTACGTTATTGGTATCCTTGATGGCTTTAAAATTGGCACCTATAAGCAGCACCCTGCCGTCATACAGATTGGATATCTGTTCCAACTCCGCATTAACGGCTTCGTTGGACGGGTCCTGCAGATAATTATATGCGATCAGATGATTGGCTATGATCCCAAGCTGATTTGATACCTCGGACTCACGTACACTAACCGCCCTGTCCTCATAGCTTGAGAGTATGGCTGTACCTACCAGAATACTTGGTATTATTCCTATTATAAGGAGCATCACAAGCACTCTGACTCTAAAGCTCCTAAGCAGCTTAAACCTTAAGAGTCCCTTACGGATTCTGTTACTTATATTGACCGTTCCCGTATTGATACTCACTCCTACCTCTTGTTATAGTAGCCCGAACCCCACTTGGTGAACACATACTTGGGCTCTGCGGGGTTATCCTCTATCTTCTCTCTCAGTCTTCTTACATGCACATCGACCGTTCTGGCGTCAGCAGGCGTACCGTTACCCCATATCTCCCTTAAGAGATCGTCTCTGCTGTATATCTTGCCGGTATTATTGAGCAAAAGCTTAAGAATATCAAATTCCTTGGAGGTAAGCCTGATATCTCTGTCACCTATCAGAACGCGTCTGCTGTCCGTGAACATCTTAAGATCACCGCAGGTTATGACACCCTTGCCGCCGTTACCCTTATATGCGGATGATGCCCGCCTTAATATCGCATTGATCCTGGCCTTGACCTCAAGGATATTAAAGGGCTTGGTCATATAATCATCCGCCCCGTAATTAAGCCCTAAGATCTTATCATCATCATCACCCTTGGCTGTGAGCATTATGATAGGAACAGAGGAGAATTCCCTTATTCTCTTACATACCTCGAAGCCTGTCAGCTTGGGGAGCATCACATCTAAAAGGATCATATCATAGTCATTCTCTGAGGCAGACAGAATCGCCTCCTCGCCGTCATAAGCGCAGTCAACCTCTATCCCGTCCTGTTCCAAGGCGAATTTCAGTCCCTTAACTATAAGCTTTTCGTCATCTACAACAAGTATCCTGCTCATATAGCCTCTCTTATCAAATTTCCTAATTCACGGTTATCTTATCCTTAAGCTTCTCAAAGCTTGCATCTCCGATACCGCTTACCTTCTTGATCTCTTCCACACTTCCAAATCCGCCCGCCGCTTCTCTGTAGGATATTATGCTCTCGGCTCTGGTCTGTCCTATTCCCGGAAGAGTAGTCAGAAGAGAAGAATCAGCCGTATTGATATTGACCTTGGCGCCATCCTTCCCTGTCTGGGCGGTCATGTCACTGTCTATGGTTATATAAGATGAGGTGTCGGCATATCCTTTGCCTTCATTATCCTCACTCACCTCATCTACAGTCGGTACATATATTCTGCTTCCATCCTTAAGCTCCATGGCCAGATTAAGCGTATCCTCACTGGCATCATCCCTGAAGCCTCCCGCTTCCCTGATGCCGTCTATCACGCGACTGTCTATCTCAAGCTCATATACACCGGGATTATTGACCGCGCCGCACAGATGTACAATAAGAAGCTTATCCTCTGATTCTTCCGCTTCATCAGTGACCTCATAAGCTCCCTGCTCAGTCATGCTCTCCTTAACATCGTAAGCCTCCGCATCCGCCTCAGCTTCAGCCACAGCATCCGCCTCATATATTACTGTCTGCCTTCCGCAGCCTGTTAGCCCTATGGCGCATATCCCCTGCAACACTATTAGCCCTGTGACAGTCACAAGGCTTTTAAATGCATCGCTAAAAAAACTATTAAATAAATCTCTGAAAAATGGCCTGTTTTTTTGAAAAAGATTAAACATCCGTACCTCGCTTTCCAAGAAACGAGGTTCCGCTTTATGACGATGAAATCATTATATTTTAAAAATCATGTACTTGCAACGATTTTATTCGGCCTTATCCGAAGCCTCGCCACCCACAGCCTCCTGCTTAAGAGCTTCTTCATCAAGATACTCTACCTCTTCACTCTCAACCGGCAGCGCGATATACTCGAAATCTCCGCTTTCCCCGTGAACCTGTACATTGATCTGCCTGGCAAGCTCCATAAGGGTAGTCGAGGCATCCTTACCGGACCAGACGTTGGCGAAGGCATCCTCCAACAGCAGCCAGTAATTGGATGTGGTCATAAGCTTCGGCATAGGCTTGGAATAAGAATACTCATCCAAAAAGGCCGACAGCTTCTGTCCCTCTTCACTGCTTCTGTCAATGGCCCTGAGCGCCGAAGGAAGCTTACCTGTCTTGGCATACAGCTCGCCCGCTTTCTCGCACGTTAAGAATCTTGCGAAAGCTTCCGCCTCGGATATCTTGTCACTGTATCCGTTGATGACCACTGTCTCTGTGACCGACAGGCTTCTGGTCTCCATATCCTCGCTAAGATCCGGTATCATGGCAAGACCGTATTCATAATCAAACTCGCCCTCTTCCTTGGCTTTATCAAGTCTGCTCACTATATCCGAGGTAGCCGTGGCAAAAACCAGCTTACCGTGAATGAACTCATCGACCACCTGATCATACGTCACATCACTCGACTCAAAGGCAAAAAAGCTGTTAAGCCTCTGGAAAAGTGTCATGGCTCTTATGGCATCTATATTGTATACATCTATGCTTTCCGAATCATCCCCGCAATTGCCTCCCACATCTATATAGTCGCCTATGAAGAAGTAGTTAAAGAATACATCCCTTACATCCCACTTGAATATTCCTTCCACATCCTCAGGCGCATCATATTCATCGGCAAAAGCTAAAAGCTCATCAAAGGTCTCCGGTATTGCCTCTTCCATCAACACAAGCGTCTGCTTCTCAAGCTCCGCACCGGTTAATGCATCCTCACTCTCAGCCGCAGTCTGCTCAGTACTCTCCTCTCCATTACCATCGGCGCTCTCACTCTCAGCCTTAAGCTTGCCCAGTATCATATCATGGAGGTAGGTCTTGTTATACAAAAGCGCGCTTGTCTCAAAATAGAAGGGATAGCCCACCTTTTGTCCCTTATACGTTACCGCATTGAGGGCAACACCCGGAAAATTATCGGGATTAAGTATATTCCACTCCTCATCTACTGCTACAGCACATCCCGAAAGATATGCCTTCTCCAGAGAATCAGTACTTACAATGAACATATCGGGAGCAGCCTCCTCCTTTATGGAAGCATCATATACGGCCTCTACATATTCATTGCCGGAATGGAGTCTCGGAAGTACTCTCATACCGCCGTTCTCATGGTATTCCACGGCCATAGCATTCAGATAATCCGTCATGGACTCATCGGTATACCATAAGACAATGGAATCATTGTATTCATGTGTATCAACCACCGCCTCCGGCTCCGGTCCTGAACCTGCCTTTATTACACACACCACCATGATCACGCAGAGCACAGTGGATATTATCCCTTTGTATTCCTTCATGAAGCGAATACCTCATCAAGTATCTTATACATCTTATCTATATCCTCTTTGGTAATGACAAGCGGCGGAAGAAGCCTGAGCACATTGACTCCTGCAGTCAACATGAGGATACCCTTTTCGATACCCTTATTGACTATCTCACCGGGCGTAACACCCTTAAGCACAAGCCCCTGCATGAAGCCTCTTCCTCTTCTGCCTTCGATACAGTCATATTTTGCAACCAGCGCATCAAGCTTCTCCTCCAGATACGGAGTAAGATCACGCACGTTATCTAATACGTGCCTGCTTTCGAGAAGCTCAAGCACCTTATCAGCCGTAGCCGTAGCCAGAGGATTGCCGCCGTATGTGGTACCGTGGTCCCCTGCCTTAAGAGAAGCATCCGCAACCTTTTTGTCAAGAAGGAATGCACCTATGGGTACACCATTACCCAGAGCCTTGGCTGTAGTCATAATATCGGGCTTCACATCATACTGCTGCCAAGCATATACCGAGCCTGTTCTGTACAGACCGCACTGTATCTCGTCAAGTATGAGCAGTATGTCCCTGTCCTTGCACAGCTTATATATACCCTCGATGAAATCCTTGTCAGAGGGATATATTCCACCCTCGCCCTGAACGGTCTCCATGATTATTGCACAGGTCTTATCATTGACCAGATCAGTCACTGACTTTAGATCATTCATCTGTCCGAACCTAACATCAGCCACAAAGGGCTTATAACCTTCTCTGTAGGCCGCCTTGCCCGTCACTGCCAGCGCACCGATGGTTCGTCCGTGAAATGAGTGATCTAATGCAATTATCTCATGATCGTTATGACCATCCTTAAGATATGCGTACTTAAGCGCAGCCTTAAGCGCTCCCTCTACGGCCTCCGCACCTGAATTGGTGAAGAACACCTTATCCATGCCCGTAAGGTCGTTAAGCCTCTTAGCCGTTCTTGCCGCCGGCTCATTATAGAAGAGATTGGAACAGTGAATGAGCTTATCCACCTGTGACTTAATGGCATCATTAAGCTCTTTATCTCCGTGTCCGAGCGCATATACGCCTATACCGGAATAGAAGTCCAGATACTCTCTGCCCTCGGTATCATAGAGCCTTGTACCCTTACCGTGATCCAACACTATCTGAAATCTGTTATAAGTATGCAGTATATTCTCTTCCGCAAGTTCTATTATCTTATTCATATATCACTCTCATCCTCTCAGTCCGGTATGATCATGGTGCCGATACCCTTGCTTGTGAATATCTCAAGCAGCATACTGTGCGGTATACGACCGTCAAGTATATGTACGTTGTTGACACCGTTTTTCACAGCGGATGTACAGTTCGTAAGCTTAGGCAGCATTCCTCCGCCTATGAGCCCATCGGATATAAGCTTATCTGCCTCAGACACACTTATCCTTGATATGAATGAAGACTTATCGTTAAAGTCTCTGTAAAGTCCCTCAGTATCGGTGAGGAATACCAGCTTATTGGCTCCTACCGCTTTGGCTATGGCGCACGCAGCGTCATCCGCATTGATATTGTAGGTATTGTAATCATCATCTAAGCCTATGGGAGCTACGATAGGCAAAAAGTCATTCTCCAAAAGGTCGTATATCACCTTGGGATCAACCTCCCTGACATCACCCACAAAGCCTATATCCTGACCATCTGACAGCTTCTTGTCGCACTTAAGCAGTCCTCCGTCCTTGCCGGATATGCTGACAGCTCTTACGCCAAGCTCTTCCACCATGCGCACCAGATTCTTACCTACCCTTCCGAGTACCATCTCTGCTATCTCCATGGTCTCCTCATCCGTGACACGAAGTCCGTTGACGAACTTAGCCTCCTTGCCGGTCTTCTCCACCCACCTGCTTATGGCCTTGCCGCCGCCGTGAACTATGATAGGCTTGAAGCCCACAAGCTTAAGCAGTGTCACATCCTTGATGACATTCTTCTGCAGCTCTTCGTTGCTCATGGCAGAACCGCCGTATTTGACCACTATAATCTTCCTGTTAAACTGCTGTATATAAGGAAGTGCCTCTATGAGCACCTCTGCCTTCTTAAGCAATTCATCCATTCCTGTCTGTTCCATTATTACAATACCTCTCTATGATCTGTAGTCTGCGTTGATCTCCACATATTTTTCCGTCAGGTCGCAGCCCCATGCCGTGGCTTTAGCCTTACCGTCATTCATGTCTATAAGTACGATCACTTCCGAATCCTTCATGATCTCTGTGGCCATATCTTCATCAAAAGCAGGCAGTCTTCCCTTATCGAACACCTTAAGCTTTCCCTTAGTGCTCTCAAAATACAGTTCCACCTTCTCCTGATCAAAGTCCACTCCAGAATAGCCCATGGCACACAGGAATCTTCCGAAATTGGCATCACAACCGTATATGGCAGCCTTGGAGAGATTGGAAGATACCACGGAACGGGCCAGAACTCTTGCATCCTCCTTATTCCTTGCATTAACCACCTTGGCCGTAAAGAGCTTGCTTGCGCCCTCTCCGTCTGCAGCCATCCTTCGGCTTAAATTCTCACATACGTAGTAAAGAGCCTCTTTGAAGGTTATATAATCATCATTTTCCTTATCTATCACAGGATTGCCGGCCAGACCATTGGCCATAATAAGCAGTGTATCGTTAGTCGATGTATCACCGTCTACAGTGATCATGTTGAATGTATCGGTCACAACCTCACTTAATGCCTTTTGCAACAGCTTCTTGTCAATATCAAGGTCAGTTGTCAGGAAACCAAGCATCGTGCACATATTGGGATGTATCATGCCAGATCCCTTACTCATGCCGCCTAACGTCACCTTCCTGCCGCCTATGGTGAAAGTCACTGCGATCTGCTTATTGACAGTATCCGTAGTCATTATAGCCTTCGAAGCGGACTCTCCGGCCTCTATGGTATCAGCCAATGCGGTACTCATGGCACCTACACCGTTCACAAGCTTATCTACCGGAAGCTGCATACCTATGACACCGGTTGAAGCTACAGCTACCGTTGAATATGGTACTCCGAGAGCCTCTTCCACCGCCTCGGCAGTCTCTATACATGCCTCAAAGCCCTCATTGCCCGTACAGGCATTGGCAATTCCCGAATTGATGACAACTGCGTGCATGGGCGAACCCGAACTAACTATATCCTTATCCCACAGTACACAGGCCGCCTTCACTACGTTGGTGGTAAAGGTTCCTGCACATACACAGGGCTCCTTCGAGAAGATCATCGCCATATCGTCTCTTCCCTGATATTTGATCCCTGCCGCATATGAAGCTGCCTTAAATCCGGGCGCAGCCGTTACTCCTCCGGTTATTACATCCATTGTCCTTCTCCTGTAATTATGTCAACCTATTCGATAAAATTCACTATATTCTCTGTATTCAATGTAAAATCATAATAGTTAAGATCCTCGCGTCTGGTCCATCCGATCTCTTTCCAGAAGGCATTGCCTATATCATTCTTGGTAAACGCTATGAGCGACACCTTATTAATACCCTCTGCCTGAAGCGACTGCATGCAATGAACGACCATGGACTTACCTATACCGCGTCTTCTGTATTCCGGGTCCACACACACATGGTACAGGCATCCTCTTCTGCCGTCATGACCGCACAGTATGGCACCCACTATCTTATCATCCGACAGTGCCACTACGGAGCTTTGGGGGTTCCTGTCAATGAACCTGCCTATACTCTCTCTGGAATCATCTATGCTCCTTATGGCAAAGCCCTTGATCTTATGCCACAGATCCTTCACCTCATCATAGTCTTCTATTGTCATTGCACGTACTGTAACGCTCATATGATTAGTTCTCCCCGGCTTCTGCACTCTAAATACTTATAATACCCTAGTTGCCTGCATTTTTCAATTACAAAGTCTTGAAAGCGTGTGATTATTGTTGTATACTCACGATTGCAACATATAATACTATACTGTATATGTAATGATAAAGGAGATTAAGCATGAAAGAAAAGGTTGTACTGGCCTATTCGGGCGGACTCGACACTACGGTCATCATTCCGTGGCTTAAGGAGAATTACGATTATGAGGTAATATGCGTCTGCGGTAACTGCGGACAGGCAGAGGAGCTTGACGGACTTAATGAGAGAGCACTCTCATCCGGCGCATCTAAGCTCTATATAGAGGATCTTACGGATGAATTCTGTGATGATTTCATAGTTCCCTGTGTACAGGCACATGCAGTATACGAGAACAAGTACCTTCTCGGAACCTCCATGGCTCGTCCCGTCATCGCCAAGAGATTAGTTGAAGTGGCACGTAAGGAGGGCGCAACAGCCATCTGCCACGGAGCTACGGGTAAGGGTAACGACCAGATCAGATTCGAGCTCGGTATCAAGGCACTTGCTCCCGATCTTAAGATCATAGCCGCATGGAGAGATCCCAAGTGGAACTTAAATTCCCGCGAGGAAGAGATCGAATACTGCAAGCAGCACGGCATACACCTTCCTTTCTCGGCAGATTCAAGCTACAGCCGTGACAGGAATCTCTGGCATATAAGTCATGAGGGACTTGAGCTTGAAGATCCTGCCAACGAGCCTAATTATGAGCATCTGCTGGTACTCAGCACCACGCCTGAGAAAGCACCCGATACACCTGAGTATGTGACTATGACATTCGAAAAGGGTATACCGGTATCATTAAACGGCAAGAAGATGAAGGTGTCGGAGATAATCTCAGAGCTTAATGTCCTTGGCGGTAAGCACGGAATCGGCATCATAGATATAGTGGAGAACAGAGTTGTAGGCATGAAGAGCCGCGGTGTATACGAGACACCCGGAGGAACCATACTCTATGAGGCACATCAGCAGTTAGAGGAGCTTATCTTAGACAGAGATACCTATGCACTTAAGGCAGACCTTGGCAATAAGTTCGCTCAGGTAGTATACGAGGGCAAGTGGTTCACACCTCTTCGTGAGGCTCTGCAGGCATTCATAGAGAGCACTCAGAGATATGTAACGGGTGAAGTTAAGTTCAAGCTCTACAAGGGCAACATCATCAAGGCAGGCACAACATCACCATATTCTCTCTATAACGAGAGCATCGCATCATTCACTACAGGTGATATGTATGATCATCATGATGCAGAGGGCTTCATCAATCTCTTCGGACTCTCTACCAAGGTAAGAGCTCTCAAGCTTCAGGAGGCCGGCGAGCTTAAGAAGTAATTAAACTCAAGAATTAAATATGTCCTTTATGATATCCAAAGCCGCCATGTATTCATCATACATTATCTGCCCCCTGGCATAGGCGGCTTTGGATATTGTCTTTTCAAGTGCGGATATTCTGTCCTCATTCTCATTAAGTCCTGACAGCTTATGACACACCTCACTCACGGTCGGATATGACACATCTATCAGACCTTTTTTTCTCATAATCTTAAGGAGGCTCCGGTATCTGATCAATAGAAGCTCATTATAATCCCCACTCTTTTTGAGTCGTCTTATCCTGGCCCTAAAGACCATATATCGTGTCAATCGATACAATACTATGACCCCTATAATAACGGCTGTTACTATTAATAAAGGGAGGAGCAGGAAGTCTACACTGCTAAGTGCCTGCGATAATCTTCCTCTCGCCAGCTTGGAGCCAAGCGTTCCGACATCTATGTCGCTATCCATGACACCTGTGTCATTATCCTCCGTACCCCTCATCGTCCTGCTGAAAAGCCCTGCGAAAAAGTCTGCCAGACCATTGTACTGTATGTCCTCGGCATCCGAGGGTGGTGTCATCTCATAAGGTATCCAGCCATATCCGTCTATATATATCTCTATCCATGCATGAGCATTGGCATCAGGGATCTCTGCATCTACCACAGCCACCTTATCCTGTGCCGAAGCGGTATATTCACCGTATACCCAGTCAGAGGCAGCTCCGTACATGGCTTCACCCTCTATCATATCAGTGGGATTGATCACATAGCCCTCAATATATCTGGTGGGGATTCCCATACTGCGGAGTATAAGAGCGGATGAAGCGGCAAAATGCACACAATATCCTCTCTTAAGCTCGGTTAAGAAGTATTCGACGGTATCACGCCCCACAGGTGTAGCCCCCGGTAGCATACTGTATGAATACTCTTCAGCGTAAAACCGCTTAAGTGTAGCAGCTATCTTAAGTCTTGTCATCTGCTTGGCCATGTATTCCCTGTCATCCTGCATACTCGCATCTGTAGGAGATATATCCTGAGGAGATACCGATATACTGTCCAGTCCTGCCTCTGCAGCAACCGCATGTACTACATCCGTAAGTTCATCCGAGATTCCCAGATAATTGTCGTATACATATGTCTCATAATCCTCAGTTATGGTAGGATTGGGTTCATAATATGTACTTTCCGCATATGGTGTGTATATAAGCTCATAAAAGGAATTATTGTCTCCCTTAGCGCTTTTCTCATTGACCCATTCGGTCAGCTTATCCCGGTCTACCTTCTCCATAGCTGCGGCATCCAGTGTTACCTCCGCATATCTCTTAATTCTGTGGGATATACCACTTGCCTTCTCATTCCTTCCGCTGCTTGAATACAGAGTGTAGTACGGTCTGTAATCATATGTATTGTCAGCATCCGTATTCATAAGCCACATCTTAAGATAGGCAGTCCCGTCGCTGTCCATATAGTTCGCTCCCACCGGGATATAATCATCCGCAGGAATACTTCCCGAAGCCTCTCCGTTTGCTCCATGCAGGATCATGGAGAACTGGTTATTCTCATACCATACTCCGGTGTATGCCTTGAGGTATATACTGCTCATCCTGCCTCCTGCTTCCGTGGATACCGGAATGGTGCGTACTATGATATCCGTCTCGTAATCGGGAGCCACAGAGCTTATACCACCAAGACGGCCATGCGATATACCTCCCGTTGCCTGATACCTGTTAAAAAGCGAAGCGATCCCACCCTGAGCGAGAGCCTCCACATACTTGTCGGTGCTGTCCTTAACCTTATTGGATACGAATCTGGTATTAAATCTTGTGCCAAATACCGAGCTTAATATGAGCATCAATACGGCTGAGATAAGCATGGCTCCCATTGCCATCTGAAGCATTCCGCCTGCACTTGCCAGATACTCATGTCTTACGGACTTCTTCTTAGCCAAGGTCTGATACTGCTGCCCTTTCTTATATCTGTATGGCAGCCTGAACCTTCCCGAACGGCTTAATACCTCAACGGTTATATACACCGTAACCAACATGACAAGATATGGAACGGGCGGGATTATATCTATATAGAACGCAAGCTGCATGGGCAGAAAGGTTAAGAGAAATGTGGAGAAAAGATCCATATATGCGGATATTGAGATATTAAGCAGTATGGCAAAGCCCGCACCCGTGAAGAGCATAGCCGCGGGTACAGTTATGCTCCTGTTCGTTATGTATTCCGTGGTCTCTCTGGTGGAGGGGAGGTTAAAAAAGTCGCTGTATGCCTTATATATCTCATTAAGGAATGCTTGGAAACCGGAATTGATCTGAATATAAGCGACTACATACAATACAAGGAATATCATGAACATGAGTATATAGCCCACATAGAACGTAACCTTATTATAATAGGTAAAGGCTACCATGACGGATATTAATAAAAGTCCGGTGCCTACCGCTACCGGATTAAAGGAAAGGCCAAAGCTTGCAGTCAATCCTCCGATGGTACCTAAGGTTGCTAAGAAGACAAGCAGTCCCCTTACAAGACACAGATATGCTCTGCCTCCCTCTCCGATGGTGTATGGCTCACCCACATACAGTCCGTATGAGGTAAGCTCAGCGGCTATCCTTTTTTCCTGCGCAGGTCTTCCCAGAGTCATGACATGACTATCCTTCCGTAATCTCTCTTCCCCTTATCCTTACAAGTCCGATGCTGTCGGGATACATATCCTTATACTTCTCATAAGCCGCCGAGTCCGTAACAGGCTGTTCCCTGTACAGCTCATACAATGACTGCTTAAGGCTTACTTCATCCTCTACGGTGATAAAATCGAAGATCCCCTCAAAATCTCTGTATACAGCCACTCGAAACGTCTCCCCCATATCAAGCAAGGCTTGTGCAAGACCGTAAAAGGTGGACAGCGTATCTTGCAGAGTATCTTCTGTAAGCTCAGGCAGAAGCATATAGTACAACTCCTTGGCTCTCTCATATTCCTTCACGGGAAGCTCATCTCTCTTCGCCGCGATCAGCCAATGTACATCCTTAAGCCTGTCCCCCGGTACATAATCCCTTATCTGCCTTAAATCCATCGTAAGCTCACCGTCCGGTGCCCATATTGCATCCTCCTCCATTGACTCACTCTTGGTAAGACTTATCTTCTCCGGCTTATTGCTCTTTGGCATCACCGGTATATCGTACATATCGCTTTTAACTATATATTGTGTATACATATGAAGCGGGTCCGATATCTCACCCTTCATCGCCCTAAGACGAAGCATCCCTGCCGATTCAACCGTTACCGGTATATATATCTTCTTATTCCTGCGTGCTTCAGCCGGAAAAAGCAGTTCTCTGTCCCTGCCATCGGGGTAGTACATATTCTCTATCCGGTACGTCAGTCTGCAATTAAGGAGCGGAAGGAAGGTCGGATTACTCACCGAGACTATCAGCCTGACCTCACCGGGAAGCTCATACTCTCTGTATTCAGGAATTATGTCAACCTCAATCCGCGGTATGGCACAGCGTGCGGCATAGACCGATAAAAAAGGCAATACTATCATCAATATGAGTAATACGGATAAAAGTGGCTGCCTGTAGAAAACAGCAGCCAAAAGAAGCAGGAGCACTCCCGCAATATAGATTATGATATATGGCAGATTCTTAAGCTTTGTCCACATATTATGTCAACCTCTCATGGTCAATTAACCTTGGGGATCGACACTTCGTCTATGATATTCTCAATAGCCCTGTCCACCTTAAGCCCCTGCGCTCGTGAGGCTGCATTGACCTTAAGCCTGTGTCCTGCAACATACGGAAGTACGCTGTGTATATCCTCAGGTATCAGATAATCCCTTCCCTGTATATAGGCATATGCCTTGGCTGTCCTGTGTATGGCGATGCTTCCCCTTGGACTTAGTCCCATATCAAAGTATCTTCCGTTACGTGTCTGTTCACAGAGCCTTACTATGTAATCATATAACGATTCGTCCGTAAAAACAGCGCCCGCCTCATTCTGCATAGCCATGAGAGTATCCTTATCCGCAACGGGCACCACCTCATCAAGTGCTTCCCTTGAATCCCCCTTAAGCACATCTATGGCACTGCTCCTGTCGGGATAGCCCATGGTAAGAGCCATAAGGAATCTGTCAAGCTGCGACTCCGGAAGCTTCTGGGTTCCGGATGAACCGTATGGATTCTCAGTTGCTATAACAAAAAAGGGTTGAGGCAGCTCCCTTGTAACTCCCTCAACGGTCGCCCGCCCTTCCTCCATGACTTCAAGCAGGGCTGATTGTGTCTTGGGCGAGGTACGATTGATCTCATCGGCAAGGAACAGATTGGTATATATCGCTCCTTCATTGAATCTGAATTCTCCGCTTGCCTTATCATATATATTGAATCCCAGCAGATCTCCCGGCATTACATCCGGGGTGAACTGCATGCGCCTGTAATCAAGTGACAAAGCTCTTGATAATGCAAGTGCCAGAGTAGTCTTGCCCACTCCCGGTATATCTTCAAGCAGTATATGCCCCTTAGCCAGTATCCCGCACAGCATAAGTCTGATCACATCATCCTTGCCGTGTATGACTTTCTTAATCTCTTCGGTTATCTTACCTGCTATCTCTGACATATATTATCTCCGATTCCTTGTATACACCTCGCCTTAAGGCTTTTTCCTCCCGTATTTAGCGTACTTCTCTTTAATGACACCATGGTACTTCGCCTTCACGGAATGTCTCGTGCTGTCTCTCATGGTAAGAGAGGTCAGTCCGATATTCGCTATATATGAGGTATTGACGATAACATTCGGGCTTACCAACTGGAATGTGGGAAAGCTGTACAGATCCCGCCATAATGAATCCATGAAGGCCGTAGCCTGCCTTATTGAACCATCCGTCATATGTACGTCCACCGTGTATCCGTTACCGACAAAGTAGAGTATATTCTTCGCCTCAAGGTAAAAGGTCTCATATTGGTTACGCAGCTCTATGGTCGGGATATAATTCTCCTTCTTCTGCTTGATGATCTCATCAAGCACAAGCGAAAGCTCCGCAGCCTTAATAGGCTTATTCATGAACACACAGTTAGACAGCATAGGCCCCGACTGCCTGTAATCTATGGTAGATATGCAATATACTATGGGTGAAAGAATGCCCTTATCCCTTACAGCTTTGGCTATTCCGTAGGAATCGCAGACAGGATCCGTAGAATCAAGAAAATACGCATCATAGAGTATCGGCGAATTTACTATCGCCTCCACTCCTCCGAATGTATCAATATAGAAGCCGCCTGTAGTAGCGATCCGCTTATCCGATTCTCTTCCGAGCAACCGCTCCATCTGTCTCCGGTCTCCCGGATCACTGTCACACAATGCTATATGCAGCGAAGTATCCATCTCTGTCTCCAATCCTCTCCCGTAATATCCGCTATCCCCGGTAATCCTATAAAAAGGCCACTTCTACCGGCGAAAGAATGAGCGCCACCACAAGCGCTATCTGCAATAGGAGTATCACCGGCATACCATATATGAAATACCACTTTCTTGTCTTATGTCTGAATATGAACATTCCTATGATAGAGCCAATGCTTCCGCCTATCACTGCCACCACAAAAAGAGTTGCCTCCGGAATACGGAAGCCCCTCTTCTTCGCTCTTGCCTTGTCTATCCCCATAAGCGCAAAGCCAAAGATATTGACCGCAAGCATATATATAGTAATGAGTACCACTACATCCATAATCGTTCTCCCCAGTATTACAGCCTCCCACATACACATTCTAAGTACATCAATTCTACCACAGACAGATTAAATCCGCTACTGTTCCGATAAAGGCAGGACGAGCAATTAAGCCAGCTTCTTAGCCATATACGCATCCCATAATCTGTCTGCCTCTTTATCCATGGTGAATTCCCTGTATGCAACGCAGGTGGTGAGATTCAGAATGCCCTCATTAAATCTGACATTAAGCGTCAGATAATCAACAGCACCTCCGTTACTTTCAAGTATATTGGCCGCAAGCTCCGGATTAAGATACAACACGATATGCATGGAGATTGGCGTATGTCGGCCCTTGATAAGACTTGCTATGATCGGACGCATCTTCTGCCACGGAGCATATGCATATGGTGATTCCATGGTCTGAATATCCGCATCACTTCCATAGAATTCCTTATTCTCCGCACCATCTATGGTGTATGTATTGGCAGTCTTAATTACCGCTTCCTTTAACAGAAACATATCATATGTATCCGTCATAAGAAGAGCATTCATGAAGTTTTTACGGTCTTTGATCTCATAATTTTCCATAAGTACAGTATACAGTATAATCCGTTAATATTGGTAGACAGACAACATATTTTTCTAAAAAAACAATAAAATCATCAAAAGCGGTTTACAAGCGTATGTTTCAATGTTACAATATGTAGTATAGAAAACTACATCACAAGGTTTACGAAATCTTCGGTGTCATTAAAAAGGGAGTAAGGAGAGAGATTATGTGTGATTATAAGATAATAGCAGACAGCAGTTGTGAGTTGCCTTCATCGCTTAAGGAAGATAAGAGATTTGCTCTGGTTCCTTTCAGGATGGAGATAGACGGAGTCAATTACAAGGATAACAGCAGTCTCAATATCAAGAGCTTTCTTGAGACCATCAAGGCCAGCAAGACATGTCCGAAGAGCTCGTGCCCTTCACCTGATCTGTTTTTAAGGCAATTCGATACTGATGCAAAACGTATATATGTCATCACTATCTCAAGCAAATTAAGCGGATGCTATAACAGCGCAATGTTAGCCAAGTCAATGTACGAAGAAGAGCATGATGATAAGGATATACTGGTCATAGATTCTCTGTCGGCTTCAGGCGGAGAGTGCCTCTTGGCACTTAAGGCAATGGAGCTTGAAGAAGCCGGATACGACTTTGATGAGATATCTGTAAGACTCAATAACTACAGAGATCATATCTCGACTTATTTTGTACTTGACAATATTGAGACACTTCGTAAGAACGGAAGACTGTCGAAGCTTCGTGCACTGGCAGCCACCACCCTTAATATCAAGCCTCTTCTTGCCGGCAAGATGGGCGATATAGTACAGCTTGACAGAGCAATAGGGCTTCGTAAGGCTTGGAACCAGATGGTTAAGAGGATTGCCAAGGAGACAGAGAATCTTAAGGATATGCAGAGCAGAAGACTTATCATCACCCATTGCAACAATTTCAAGGGTGCCGTAAAGGTCAGAGAAATGCTTAAATCCTGCACCAACTTCAAGGAATATATAATCATGAACACATCGGGATTAAGTTCTTTATATGCCAACGAAGGCGGCATCATAGTAGTTTACTGATAAGAAGAGATTCTTTATAAGATAAGCAGACCGAATTCATAGTGAATCCGGTCTTTTCTTCAGCAATCAAATCTGACAGTTACATAGAATCCTCTGTCATTCTCTATTACCGATACAACATCCCCCTCATTTACCGTAAGCCTATCTTCTCTGGCTACATTGGGAGACATGGCAAGAGACGGATCGATCGTATAATAGAAGAATCCACTTGGAAGACTGCCTTCTGTTACAGTCACATGATCCCCCTCTTTTACCACTCCTTCTCTCTCCATCTTAAATTCCATATTTATCATATATCATTCCCTCCGTTTTACGCTATAATCGCATTACTCTTTTGGGGAGCCCTCCGGATTCACACCGGACTCATATATATTGCTCCATATGGATCGACTGATGCCTACAACTGCGCTATGACTACCGCAACGAATACGAGCACACAGCCTGCTATCTCGATCCCTGTCATGGACTGCCCCAGCAGAATCCAGCCTGCCAGTGCTGAGAATACGGATTCAAGGCTCATGATAAGGCATGCCAGTGTAGGACGAACCTTTTTCTGAGCCACCACCTGCAGGGTATAGGCTATCCCACAGGACATGACACCTGCATACAGAAGCGGTATTGCGCAGTCCTTAATCGCCGTCCATGTTGTCTCTCTTTCGAATATACACGCCATAATCATACATATTGCTGAGCTTACGGCAAACTCAATGCTGCTTAGCATCACGGGATCTGACTTAACCGCATATTTATCCACAAGCATTATCTGCACTCCCCAGATGAATGAGCCTATAAGCACAAGCCCGTCTCCCAGTGACAGTGACAGACTTTCCGATATGCACATGAGGTAGAATCCTATTATGGCTATCACTGCGGCTATCCACGTCTTTTTCTCTATGGAGCGCCTAAGTAATATCCCGTAGAAAGGGACGATTATTATATACAGAGCTGTGATGAAGCCGGCCTTGCCTACGGTTGTATATATGATGCCGAACTGCTGGAAAAGGGAGGCCGCACACAAAGCGAGTCCGCACAGTATCCCGCCTGTCACGGTACTCTTAAGATCCGTACCGGGCTCCCATGATGTATCTGCCTGTCTGATGCCTGACTCATCCGCATAATCTGTCGCTGTGTCTGCATCCGTTGCCAATGCCTTCTTCCTGCGTCCTGCCCTAAGCACCAGAATAAGCGGTATCAACACCACTGCACCTATACCATATCTTATCGCATTAAAAGAGAATGGACCGATATAGTCCATTCCCGTACTTTGTGCCACAAAAGCAACACCCCATATAAGGGCTGTTATGAATAGAGCTAATACAGACATGCGATGACCTCGACCTCGCACAGTACGCCCTTGGGAAGTTCCTTGACTGCTACGCAGCTTCTTGCAGGTTTATTAGGGAAGTACTTCTCATACACCTCATTAAATGCAGCAAAATCTCCCATATCGGCAAGGAAGCATGTAGTCTTCACCACCTGCTCATATCCGCAATCCGCCGCTATTAGGATCGCTCCTATATTCTTCATGACCTGCTCGGTCTGACCCTTGATATCGGCAGCTTCTACATTGCCGCTCTCAGGGTTGATGGGTATCTGTCCCGATGCATATAGCATCTTATTGGCGATTATCGCCTGCGAATACGGCCCTATGGCTGCAGGTGCCTTATCTGTTGATATCTTCTTGATCATTTATTCTCCTTTGCTTTAACTAAACTGTATGTCTGCACAAGCAACACGGGGGCTTGGTACACCCCGTGCTGCGGATCAAATACTCAGTGTATCTCCGAATGATACTGCTGCAGCGACTTAACACCTGCGCTGGGGTTATTTTTCACGTACCTTATTCCCTCGGCAGATGCCTTGGCTGCTGCGATGGTGGTCACATAAGGAACCTTAGCCTTAATGGCCGCCTTACGCAGATAGCTGTCATCCTGTGCGGATGCCTTACCTACAGGCGAATTGATGATAAGCTGTATATCGCCGTTGATTATCATATCGTTGATATTGGGCTGTCCCTCATATATCTTATTGACACGGGTATTCTTAACACCTGCTTCCGTAAGCACCTTACTGGTACCGTCGGTAGCAAGGATCTTGAATCCGCACTCATCGAATATCCTGGCTGCCTCTATCACTTCATCCTTGTCCTTCTTATTGACAGAGATAAGCACCGTTCCCTCAGTGGGAAGCTTAGACTGTATAGCCTCCTGTGCCTTATAGAAGGCTTCACCGTATGAAGATGATAGTCCGAGTACCTCACCTGTCGAACGCATCTCAGGTCCTAAGATGGGATCAACCTCAGGGAACATATTGAAGGGGAATGCCGCCTCCTTGACACCGTAATTGGGTATATGCTTCTCCTTAAGCTCCGGTACGGGAGATGCCTTACCGGTAAGCTCTGAGGTGATTATCTGCGTAGCAAGAGGAACCATCCTTATATTACATACCTTAGACACAAGGGGTACTGTACGAGAGGCTCTGGGATTGGCTTCAAGCACGAATACCTTGCCCTTCTCTATGGCATACTGCATGTTCATAAGACCTCTTACATGCATCTCCTCTGCTATCTTACGTGTATACTCCTTGATGGTAGCCACATTCTCAGGTGAGATGTGTACCGAAGGAATGATACATGCACTGTCACCGGAATGTACTCCCGCAAGCTCTATATGCTCCATAACAGCAGGTACGAATGCATGTGCTCCGTCTGCTATGGCATCTGCCTCACACTCAAGGGCATGATTTAAGAATCGGTCTATAAGGATCGGTCTGTCAGGTGTCACTCCTACTGCTGCCGCCATATATTCCGTCATGGAATCATCATCATATACGACCTCCATACCGCGGCCTCCCAGAACATATGAAGGACGCACCATTACGGGATATCCGATACGGTTGGCTATCTCTATTGCCTCTTCCACATTAACCGCCATTCCCGACTCCGGCATCGGTATACCGAGCTTATCCATCATGGCTCTGAACTGGTCTCTGTCCTCGGCAAGATCTATTACTGCGGGAGAAGTACCGAGTATCTTCACGCCGTTTTTCTCAAGCTCCGCAGCCAGATTAAGAGGTGTCTGTCCGCCGAACTGCGCTATCACGCCCAATGGCTTCTCCTTATTGTATATGCTAAGTACATCCTCAAGAGTAAGCGGCTCGAAGTATAGCTTATCCGATGTATCGTAGTCGGTGGATACGGTCTCAGGATTGCAGTTGACAATGATGGTCTCGAATCCCAGTCTCTTAAGCTCCATAGCCGCATGTACGCAGCAGTAATCGAACTCTATACCCTGTCCTATCCTGTTAGGGCCGCCGCCCAGTATCATTATCTTCTTATTGTCGGAAGAAGGGCTTTCATCCTTCTCTATGTTATAGCTTGAATAGTAGTATGCGCTGTCCTTGGTTCCGCTTACATGTACTCCTTCCCATGCCTCATGCAGACCCAACTCATCCCTCTTCTTCCTTATGTCCGCCTCAGATACATTAAGTATCTGGCTTAAGTACTTATCGGAGAATCCGTCCTTTTTAGCTGCTATAAGTGCATTGTCTGCGGGAACCTTACCCTTATATGAGGATACAAGTCCTTCCTCTTCCTCCACAAGCTCCTTCATCTGTTCGATGAACCAGTGCTTAACCTTGGTAAGCTCATATATCTCATCCACTGTGGCTCCCTTACGGAGTGCCTCATACATTATGAAGTGTCTCTCACTTGAAGGTGTCACCAGCCTTGCAAGCAGCTCTTCCTTGGTCATAGAATCGAAGTTCTTGGCATGACCGAGACCATAGCGTCCGGTCTCAAGCGACCTGATAGCCTTCTGGAAGGCTTCCTTATAGGTCTTGCCTATACTCATGACCTCACCCACGGCACGCATCTGTGTACCCAGCTTGTCCTCGACACCCTTGAACTTCTCGAAGGCCCATCTGGCGAACTTGATCACCACATAATCACCGTCCGGTACATACTTATCAAGTGTACCGTACTTGCCGCAAGGGATCTCCTTAAGTGTAAGCCCCGTCGCAAGCATTGCGGATACAAGCGCTATGGGGAAGCCCGTAGCCTTGGATGCAAGCGCGGAGGATCTGGAAGTACGGGGATTGATCTCTATTACTATGATACGATCCGACTTGGGATCATGAGCGAACTGTACGTTCGTCCCGCCGATGACCTGTACCTTATCTACTATCTTATACGCCTGCTCCTGAAGCTTCTTCTGTGTCTCTTCGGAGATAGTAAGCATCGGAGCGGAACAGAAGGAATCTCCTGTATGTACGCCGATGGGATCGATATTCTCTATGAAGCAGACTGTTATCATATTGCCTTCACAGTCTCTTACAACCTCAAGCTCAAGCTCTTCCCATCCAAGCACGGATTCCTCCACCAATACCTGTCCCACAATGGATGCCTGCAGGCCTCTGGCACATACGACCTTAAGCTCTTCCTTATTGTATACCAGTCCGCCGCCTGCACCGCCCATGGTATACGCAGGACGAAGTACTACGGGATATCCCAGTCTGTCAGCTATGGCAAGGGCTTCATCCACAGAGTAGGCAACATCGCTTCGAGCCATCTCTATCCCAAGCTCATTCATGGTATTCTTGAATTCTATCCTGTCCTCGCCTCGCTCAATAGCGTCTACCTGTACGCCTATTACCTTGACATTATACTTATCAAGCACTCCCGCTTTATTAAGCTCGGAGCAGAGATTGAGTCCGGACTGACCGCCTAAGTTCGGAAGCAGCGCATCAGGTCTCTCCTTGGCTATGATCTGTTCAAGTCTGTCCACATTAAGAGGCTCTATATATGTTACATCAGCCGTCTCCGGGTCAGTCATTATGGTAGCCGGATTGGAATTAACCAGCACTATCTCATAACCTAACTTATGAAGTGCCTTACACGCCTGTGTGCCCGAATAGTCGAACTCACATGCCTGTCCGATTATTATGGGACCTGAACCTATTATCAGTACCTTGTGGATATCTGTTCTCTTAGCCATTCTCTTCTCCTCACTTTGCTCATATTATTCAGAAAAAAGGAGAACATCAAAATGTTCTCCTTTGAACTTGCTAATCTACATTCAATTCATTGATATACTGCTGTGATCTCGTAGCCATCTCCGTATCAGGGAATTCCTCAATTACCTTGTTATATGTATCAATGGCATTGACAATATCTCCGGACTTGCGATATGCATTACCGAGATTGTACAAAGCATCTCCATTACTATTATCATAAGAGTACGCCTTTGTCAAGTCCTTAATGGCATCTTCGAACATCTCAGCCTGATATGAACGCATGCCCGATTCATAATAGCTTGCACTCACATCCGTTCCGATCTTGGTAAGCAGCAGTCTGTACACTGTCACGAAGCTCTCGCTGGTTCCCTCAAGAGTCTCCTCATCTATCTGATCGAGATATCCTGCCACTGCCTGCATATCATCCGGATTATCCAGATAACTGTTGACCGCTCCCAGGAGACTGTCCATTGCAGTCATGGCACCATTCTCCCCGATATATACCTCCAGCTCTTCCTTAAGCTTATCTATCTGATTCTCTGAGCTCTTAAGATCCTGTTCAAGCGACGATATCTGTGCAGTCTTGGCATCAAGCTGTTCTCCTGCCGCCTTAAGGCTCTCATCGACACCCTCTCTTGCAGCCGATATCCTCGCCGGAAGAATAAGCAGATAAGATACCGCTATTCCTATGAGTATCCCCAGCGCTACGTTGATTATGGTGGTTGAGGTCTTGGATGAGCTTCGAACCGAAGGTGAGGGATATACATCTACGGTCTCTCTTCCCTTCTTACTCTTAAGACCCTCTCCTGCGCTCTTCCTGCTCTTCGTATCAAGTCCCTTATAGGGAAGTGTACCGTCATCATCCATATCAAGGATATTGCGGGTCTCATTCAGATACCTAAGGGTGATCGTATTGCCCACATCTATCTTCTGTGCCTTAATAAGCTCCTTCTTGGCATCCTCCCACTGTTCGTCATTGATATACAGCAGGGCCAGAAGCTGATGAGCCTGTACATACTTGGGATTAAGACTTAACACCTTCTTAAGCTGTATTACCGCAAGATCAAGCGACCCCTGATAGCAATAGCTTAGAGCCTGATTATACTTCTTGACCGCCTGACTGTATACATCAAGCTTATTGGGATTGTCCTGCAGAAGACTGATATAATCATCCGCAATATTCTTGGATGGTCTCAGATTCTTGCTTATGACCCATTCATTTAAGGCAAGTACATACTCACCGATCTCAAAATATGTAAGCCCCAGCAGATTCCTTGCATCCACATTGGTCTTATCAAGCTTAAGACATTGTCTTAATGATTCTATCGCTCCCGACAGATCTCTTACCTTGGCCTTATCCAAGCCTTCATTATATAAAAGGTTCGCTGTACTGACTATCTTCTTATATCTGGCTACGTCCGCCCCGCAGTTGGTACAGAAGTCATTGTGAGTCAGCGTAGCACCGCAATTATAGCATATCATGCCGCTTCACCGCTTTCTACTTCTCTTCCTTATCTGCCTGACTTTCCTTATCTTCTTTCACCAGACCTACCAAAAGATCCGCGATATCCGTCAGATCTTGATTATATATGGCATCCTCGGCTTCTTCTATCTCCAGCGAAGGATGAAACTTCTTAAGCTCATCTTCGAAATTGATCATCTGTATCTATCCTCTCTGCGCTATGTATGCCTTAAGCTCACCCACAAGATACAGTGAACCGCATACATACAGTATATCATTGTCTCTTCTTATCTTATTAAGCTCCTCATAGGCTTCATACACATTATCATATATTACAGCCTTTACTCCCGCCTTACCTGCTATATCTGCAAGTCCTCTTATCCTGCCATCATCTATGGTCCTGTCAGTAGTAAGCCTTGCAAGTCCGATCACCGTAAAAAGGCGCTTCTTAAGTATGCTCTCAAGCTCACTCTCTGCCTGCTTATCAGCGACCGCAGAGAAAAGCAGAAGTCTTCCCCCTCTGCATCTGTCCGTCTCCACACTGTCAACAAAAGCCTCTATACCGCTTATGTTGTGAGCTCCGTCGAAGAATACTCCCTCTTCTATCTGTTCCATACGTCCGGGCCAGCTCATGCTCATAAGCCCCTTACGTATCAGTTCAAGCGACAGCTCATCTTTGTCGTATACACGCTCCATGGCGGCCACCGAGAGGCTTGCATTCTCTGTCTGATACGGTGCAGGCACACCTCTACCCACTATCTCTAGAGTAGCATTATTATAATAATGGGATTTATAGGAAAAATCAATCCCTTTATCACTCAATTTTTTCCTTATATCTCTGTAGCCCGGTACCATAGTAAGCGGTGCACTCACAGCTTTCGCCCTGCTACGTATGACATCCGATGCTTCCTTATCCTTATCCACGGTAATCACAGGCACCCCATCGGCTATTATCCCTGCCTTTTCATATGCGATCTTCTCTATCGTATCTCCGAGTATCTCCGTATGATCAAGTCCTATGCTTGTGATCACCGCAACCGACTTATACGGTATCAGATTGGTCGCATCATATCTTCCGCCGAGTCCCACCTCCCATATCACACAATCCGGGCGTTTTATCGCATAATAAATCTCCGCCAAGAAAAAAAGATGATCGAAGTATACCGGATTATAGGCTGTAGCACTGTACCCTCCGTTAAAGCCTGCCAACGCCTCCATCAAGACATAATGACTTCGGGCAAAATCCTCCTTGGAGATCATCTCACCGTCACATGTGATACGCTCTCTTATATCCACAAGATGAGGGGATGTGAAGACTCCTGCGCTTTTACCCATAGCCTCATGCATTGCGGCAAGATAAGCGCACACACTGCCCTTACCGTTAGTACCGGCTACGTGGAATACCTTTGGAGAATATGACGTTAGTGTCATATCCTTTTCCTTTAGTCTTCCAAGCAGATATCTCTGAAATCTCCCTGCAAGCTCATACCTGTCCTTTACAGATATTACTCTGTCCCCGTCAGTCTTGCCGTTGTCAGCAAAACGCGGTATCGATTGTATGTACGATACCGCTTCCTCATAGTCTTGTTCCGTGTTGATCCGACCAGTGCTCATACCTTATTCTTCCCTGCCGTCTAAATGTGCCTGCCGTCTGACTATCTCGTTATTCTTATTAACGAATCTGACACAGGACTCATCTCTCTCTATCATTAGCTTGGCGGAATCAATGAATATCCTTGTATTCCTGTGCACATCACCGCTTATCTCTATATATGAGTTGGTGCCCTTAGCCATCTTTGCGATAATGGCCTTTTTTTCCGTCGCTATATCATCTATCGACGCATATGCTGCATCCTTTTTGACATTCAGCTCGTATATCCGGTCTTTGCTTGCCTGTGTAGCACCCTTATCTCTGGCCTCCCTAAGCAGATCGGACATCTCGGCTACTATGTCCGTAATCTCCTTGTTGACAGACTCTTCCTTTTTAAGCAGGATGTCGTATTCCTCATAATCCTCCTGCGTAAAGCCCGCATGCAACTCGGTTCTGGGCTCCGTGTAATTACCGGATTCTCTGAGTTCTATACCCATAAGGCCATGTGTATAGCCTCCGATAACCGTTGCCTTACGCCCGTCGACAAGTACCTTCTTATTCGAATTGACCTCTGAATTCATTATATAATTGGCATGAATATCGCCATGAGCATCTAAGGATGCGTACTCTATGAACTCAGCAAAAATATCACCTCTTGCCGATATCTTACTCTTAGCCTGTGCCCCCTTGCTTAAGACCACATCTCCTCCGGCGAATACCTTACCTCCCGCCACGACTCCGTTGACAGTCACATTCCTGCCTGCCCTTATGGTTGCTCCGGTATCCACGTTACCGTTAATGACTATATCACCGTAGAAATCCACGTTGCCATATGTGGCATCAAGATTATCATTGATCTCATGCACCGAAAGTATCTCGATATTATTGTCATTACGCGATATCTTCCCTGACAGGGTTGTGGTATACACCATCGTCTCCTCATCATAGGCAATGTATTTGCCACGCAGTCTGGGCTGCTCCTTAACGATACGCGGCATCTTCTCCATACCGCATACATCGAAGCCCTTCTGACCCTGTGTCGCAGGATGGTATATGGCTATTCTGTCTCCCTCTTCCACATTGACGAGCCTGTTCATGGAAGTATAATCCACAGTACCGTCCTCACGTATATCCGGAGATTCCTTCTTCTCCATATCTATCAGCCATTCAAAGTACCCTTCCTCACCGGGTACCTCAGCCTTGCCCTCAGCTACGACTATATCCTCATCGTAGCGACCGCTGTTGATGATATCCATTATGACATCGGTCTTGATCCCAAGCACAACTCTGTTGGCTCTCAGCGCTCCTATGACCTCCGGAACCGTGTAGCTCTCATCCTCGTTCGGCGTATTTAAACAGACCGTGGCACTCATCTTGTCTGAATCTATCTCCACCTGAATGAATTTGGCTGATTTCTTCTCATCCGCATTATGTGCCGCATCCTGATCACAGACATCACTGTCCGAGGCGCCGGCATTCTCCGCCACCACCTTATTGGCTTCACTTTTCAGTTTTGCACGTAATCTCGCCAGATCCTCAGACGATAACTTCTGTGCCTCTGCCATTGTCTCTTTCCCTTATACCTTATCCCTTAAGCTTTTCAAGCTGCTTGCTTACCTCCGTAAGCATCTGTCTGTACTTATTAAGCTTCTCCCTTTCTTCCTTTACCTTTGCTTCAGGAGCCTTGGAGGTGAACTTTTCATTGTTTAACATTCCCTCGGCCCGCTTAATCTCAGCATTCAGTCTGTCCTGTTCTTTACCAAGGCGTTCGATTTCTTTTGTTATGTCAACCAATTCCGCGAAAGGTATATATATATTCGCACCCGGTATCACTACGGATACCGCATCGGAAGCTATTCCCTGCATATCACTCTGCACCTTTACCTCAGTTGCATATGAGAGACCTGCGAAGAATACGTTGCCCTTCTCAAAAGCTTTTCTTACGCTTTCCGTATCCGATACCACATAGACACTCGCCTTCTTGGAAGGAGCCACATTCATCTGTGTACGGACATTTCGTATACCACGGACAGCCTCCTTGATAAGCTCTATGTCTCTTTCCTCATCGGAATATACTTTACTTTCATCATATACAGGCCACTTTGATATCATTATGGACTCTTCGTCAGACTGTATCGTCATGAATATCTCTTCTGTGATAAACGGCATATAAGGATGCAACAGCTTAAGCGCATCCGTAAGCACGCTCTTAAGAGTGTAAAGCGCCGCATTCCTGCTTGTCATATCATCGGTGCTATACAGCCTTGGCTTTACCATCTCTATATACCAGTCACAGAACTCATCCCATATGAAGTCATAGACCTTCTGTACAGCGATACCCAGTTCGAATCTGTCCATATTGTCGGTCACATCCCTTATGACCGACTGTAGCTTGCTTATGATCCACTTATCCACAGGCTCAAGTGCATCCGTCTCCGGAATGGTCACTTCGTCGTCACCCATGTTCATCATTATGAAGCGTGAAGCATTCCATACCTTATTGGCGAAATTACGGCTTGCCTCGACTCTGGACATATAGAATCGCATATCATTGCCGGGAGCGTTGCCTGTAATAAGCGTAAGCCTCAGCGCATCAGCGCCGTACTTATCTATTATCTCCAGCGGATCGATGCCGTTACCCAGAGACTTACTCATCTTACGTCCCATATCATCACGTACAAGACCATGGAAAAGCACTGTCTTAAAGGGCTTCTCTCCCATCTGCTCATAGCCTGAGAATATCATCCTGATGACCCAGAAGAAGATTATGTCATAGCCTGTTACAAGTACATCCGTAGGATAGAAATACTTAAGGTCCTCCGTGATCGTCGGCCATCCCAATGTAGAGAAAGGCCAGAGTGCGGATGAGAACCATGTATCCAGAGTGTCCGGGTCCTGCTCCATATTCTCACTGCCACACTTAGGACACTTACATACCTGCTGCCTTGCAACCACAGTCTCACCACAGTCCTTACAATAGTAGGCCGGTATCCTGTGTCCCCACCATAACTGTCTTGATATACACCAGTCTCTTATATTATCAGTCCAGTTATAATATATCTTATCCATACGTGGCGGGATAAGCTTGATCTCTCCGTCTTTGACAGCCTTGATCGCCGGCTTGATGAGTTCATCCATCTTAACGAACCACTGTGCCTTGATCAAAGGCTCTATGGTCGTACCGCATCTGTCATGTGTTCCCACATTATGGGTATAATCCTCTATCTTAACCAAGAGTCCCAGAGCTTCAAGATCCTTAACTATCACCTTCCTTGCCTCATACCTGTCCATGCCCTCGTACTTACCGCCGTTGGCATTCACAGTTGCATCATCATTAAGTATATTGATCTCCGGCAGTCCGTGTCTCTTACCAACCTCGAAGTCATTGGGATCATGAGCCGGCGTGATCTTAACCACACCCGTACCGAACCCGACATCCACATACTCATCCTCCACAACGGGTATAGGCTTATTCACAAGTGGCAGCCATACCTGTCTGCCATGGAGATGTGTATATCTCTCATCAGAAGGGTTCACCGCTACCGCCGTATCACCAAGCATCGTCTCCGGTCTGGTTGTTGCAAAGGTTAAGAACTCCGTCTTAGAAGGCTTACCGTTCTCATCCACAAGAGGGTACTTAATGTGCCACAGATGGCCTGCCTGCTCCTCATACTCAACCTCTGCATCCGATATCGATGTATTACATACGGGACACCAGTTGATTATCCTGCTGCCCTTGTATATCCATCCCTTTTCATGCATCTTGCAGAACACCTCTGTCACAGCCTTATTACAGCCCTCATCCATGGTGAAGCGCTCTCTGTCCCAGTCGCAGGAAGAGCCCAGCTTCTTGAGCTGATTGACTATCCTGCCGCCGTATTCGGCCTTCCACTCCCATGCTCTCTTAAGGAATCCCTCACGTCCGAGATCCGCCTTGTCGATGCCTTCTTCCTTAAGCTTCTCTATGATCTTGACCTCAGTGGCGATCGATGCATGATCCGTGCCCGGCTGCCAGAGGGCATTATATCCCTGCATCCTCTTATATCTTATGAGAATATCCTGCATGGTCTCATCCAGGGCATGTCCCATATGAAGCTGACCCGTGATGTTCGGGGGTGGTATAACTATGGTAAAGGGTGTCTTACTGTGATCCACCTCGGCGTGGAAATATCCCTTTTTCACCCAATTGTCGTAAATCCTGTCCTCCATTCCTTTAGGATCATAGGTTTTTGATAGTTCTTTACTCATTTTGTCAACTCTTCCTTTATTATTTATTCTATTATTCTGTCTTATGTCATTCTCACTGCCGTATCAGGCAGCTTATCCGGCTTTGGCTGCACCTCATAACGCCTTATAAAACACGGCGCTGTATCCCTTCATATGCAAAGGCCCGTTCACCGTCAGTTCCTCTTTGGTCTCAAGGTTCATAAGCTTACCGCAGCCTATGTCAAAATACGCATCAAAATCCTCGCCGTCGGCGTTGATAGCAACAAGTACCCTTTCCGTATCACATACCCTCTCCATCACACACTGCTTATTGGTTAAAAAGGCGCTTTTATAGCTTCCGTACATAAGAGCCTTCTCTTCATTCCTTATGGCTGCTATCCTTCCTATGTACTCCGACAGTTCGTTGTCTATGGGCTTATCGAAGGCGGGCCTTAGTCCCGGATCTCCGTCCTTTTTATCAGCCCTCTCTCCCCACTCGCTTCCGTAGTATATGCAGGGTATGCCCGGCATCGCAAAAAGCATGGCATATATAAGCGGCAGATGTCTCTCGTTATTAAGGGTCGAGGCAATACGCGACACATCATGATTATCCACAAAGGACATAAGCCACTTGCCCGTATACAGACACCACGGTTCAGGACCGAACTGGCGCTGAAGGCTGTGGCATATCTCGAACATATTCATGCTGTTGAAGCTTGAATACATGCCCTTATAGCACTCATAGTTGGTAGCCGAGTCAAGCATATCGGGTGCTATGATCTGATTATAATCGCCGTGTATCATCTCACCGACCAAGAAGAAATCCTGCTTAATGGCATTGCAATGGCCGCGAAGCCTGCGCATGAAATCCCTGTCCAGCATATATGCAACATCCAGTCTTATACCGTCTATATCGAAGTATTCTATCCAGTATCGCACGCTTTCAAGCAGATATTGTACCACTTCTTCATTGCGCAGATTGAGCTTGACAAGGTCATAATTACCTTCCCAGCCCTCATACCACAGACCGTCATTGTAGGGAGAATTGCCGTCGAAGCTTATATTGAACCAGTCCTTATACCTGCTGTCCCACCTGTTCTTAAGAACATCCTTGAATGCGAAGAATCCCCTCCCCACATGGTTGAACACTCCGTCTATGACAGTCCTGATACCCGCTTCGTGCAATGTGCCGACAAGCTCTTTAAAGTCTTCGTTGGTTCCTATCCTTACATCTATCTTACGATAATCTCTTGTATTGTATCCATGTGTATCAGATTCGAATATCGGCGAAAAATATATCGCTCCTATACCAAGCTTGTTAAGATGCGGTATCCAATCCTTTACCTTGATTATGCTCTGCGATAGCCTGCCGTCATTCTCAAAGGGTGCTCCGCACAGCCCAAGAGGATATATCTGATAAAAAACCGTCTCATTAGCCCACATATTATACCTTACTCCTACTATATTATTATATATAGTTTAGTTTATATACCCTTATAAGTCAACCAAACTTCCCTTTTGTGCCTATTTCCGCACATTTTTCAGTTGACCGGCAGGTTGTCTGATCGTCCGATAACTTTTTGCGGATTATAACAAAAAATATATTGACATACAATATTATATGTTGTATAACATTACTTGAAAACAATATTATACATTATATAATATTGTATAAGAACAAAGGAGGAGGTGACATGAGCATGGTATTTAATACCGGTTCAGCCCTATTGGATGCCATAGTCTTAGCAGTCGTTGCCAGAGACCCCGGTGGTACCTACGGTTATAAGATCACACAGGATGTAAGATCCGTCATCGAGCTTTCTGAGTCAACCCTGTATCCGGTGCTTCGCAGACTGCAAAAGGATGAATGTCTGGAGACCTACGATGAACAGTTCAATGGTCGTAACAGGCGTTATTATAAAATAACCGAACGCGGAGGTGCGCAGCTTGCACTGTATCGAAGCGAGTGGTTAAGCTATTCATCCAAGGTGACATCCATATTCATGGGAAGAACGGCGGAAGTAGATGAGGAGGTTAAAAATGAGTAGAGAGGAATTCTTAGGCGAGCTTGAGGGGTTGTTGGCCGATGTTCCGGAAGATGAGCGAAAGGATGCTTTAAGCTACTATTATGATTATCTGGACGGAACTGATGCCGATGAGATAAGCGAGCGCATTGCCGGTCTTGGCACTCCCAAAGAGCTGGCAGATAAGATCAAGCTTGCAAGTGATGACACCAATGTCATAGAGGGCGAGTTCACAGAGACAGGCTATTCAGATAGAATAGATGACACTCGTGATGTACCGGATAAGTATACGCAGGTGGCCGAACATGACGATAACGTCAGCGGTGAGTCTGAGAAAAAATACAATATATTCGGGCTGACGATCACAAAAAGCGTTCTTATACTTATCATTATATTATTAGTATTCATAATACCGATGATATTCTCGATATTAAGAGGTATAGGTCATATAGGAAGGGGAATTGCTAACGGAATCTTAGGTCCGGTCAGCATAACAGGTGAAGTAATATCGGATATCAAGGATGCGTTTGGGGGTGCGGCGAATAACGGAACCATTATTGCCAAGGAAAGCGGTAATACAGTGTCGTCTGATGGTAATCTTTCAAAGATTGACCTCGGCAACGCCGCTAATATCAAAAAATGGGATATTGATGCGGGAGCGGTTGATTTTGCCATAAAGGAAAGCTCTGACGGCAATATCTATGTCGAATATGATGACAGACTGAAAAACGAGATCAAGGCCGATTCAGATACACTGAAGGTTAAGACGGAGAATAAAAAGACCGCCACATTCGATAAACGCAAGGTCATAGTGTATGTACCTGATGATATGAAGCTTAAGGATGTTGATATCAATGCCGGTGCCGGCCTGCTCGTGTGCGAGGTGTCATTCGAAGCAGACGATATTGACATTGAGCTCGGTGCAGGAGAGATGCAGTTTGACAGAGTGAAGACCGATAAGGCAGATATAGACCTTGGCGCAGGTAAGATCAGCTTCAGTGAATTTATCGCCAAAAATGCCGATATCAAAGTCGCAATGGGTGATCTGGCACTGTCGGGAGATATCACAGGAAATCTAAGCCTTGATTGCGGAATGGGCAACGCTGCCTTGAATCTTAACAGCAAAGAATCGGATCACAACTACGATTACGAGGTCGGCATGGGCAATCTGAGTGCCGGAAGTGTGGAGATATCCGGTATAGCAGGAAGCAGAGAGATTGATAACAACACTTCATCCAATTACGATGTAGAGGTTGGAATGGGCAATGTAAGTATAGCTTTTAAGGATTGATATGATTAATATAAAGGAGGAGCACAATGAATAACGACAAGAGACTTACAAAATCATCAACAGAGAGAATGATATGCGGTGTATGCGGAGGTATAGCCGAATACATCGGAACGGACCCCACGGTCATCCGTATCCTTTGGGTGATCTTCTCAATGATGGGCGGTTCCGGAGTTCTGGCATATATAATCGCAGCAGTTATAATACCCGAATCATAAACCTTACCGCGCCTAAGTCCGATCATCTTCAGTTAAAGCAAAAGACGGCTACGATAGCTAGTATCGCAGCCGTCTTATGTCTGCCAAGGATTCATGCCTCCCAGAACCGGGCCAGAATATCCGAAACGTTCTCCATTGTAATATGTCTTAAATTGCTCCATTCCCTCGGATATAGCTCTCTGTATGAACCGTATCCGAAGCGATAATCAAGAAGAGCCACTATTCCCACATCCTCATGTGTCCTTATAACTCTTCCTGCCGCTTGCAGGACCTTATTAAAGCCCGGATAAATATAGGCATACTTCATGCCATTGCCGCCTCTTTTATCAAAATAATCCTTGATAAGCTCATTCTCATCACATACCTGCGGGATACCCGTGCCCACGACTATCGAGCCTATGAGCCTCTCGCCCTGAAGATCTATTCCCTCCGAGAATACACCTCCAAGCACGCAGAAGCCTATAAGACTATCTTTATCTGCCTCCCCGTCAGCGCTTTTACTCTTAAAAGCCTCAAGAAATTCCTCCCTGTCAGCCTCAGTCATGTGATCTGTCTGAAGCATAAGTCTTATCCTTTTATGACCGGTATTCTGTATGTCATCAGCCGTATCAGACCATACGATATGATCGTCGTATCTCTCATTATATACCATGTAGACATTATCCAGAAAACCGTATGAAGGGAAGAACACCATATAATTGCCGGGATGTACACTTACTATACTGTGTATATAATCCGCTATATTCTTATATTGTCCGACCCCGCGCTCTGTATACTTGGTGGTCACGCCATCGGCAAGGTAGAGCCCTCTTTTACCCTGATCAAAGGTTGATTCGGCATATACCTCATAATCCTCACTTTCACCCCCAAGCAGACTCTTATAATACTGTATGGGTAAAAGGGTTGCCGAGAACAGGATGGATGAGACTCCGCGTTTCATACAATTCCTAAGATTACCCGATGGGTCCACACAATAAAGGCGCACATCGAATTCACCTTCATCATCTATATAACCGTATGTCACATATTTTTCATCCATCAGCTCATAGATATACAGGAAATGCGATACAATAAAGGTGAAATCAAGCACCTCATCCCTTACGGGTCCGGATTCATGATTCTCCAGATAATCAAGCAATCTGTCATACAGACGTTCTGTTGCGCGGACGAATGAGGATATATCATCAAGCACATGATAACCGTGTCTGTCGGATGAAGGTACGCACTGTCTCTTAAGAGCAAGAAGTTCTCTGTTAGCCAAGTCAAGACGCTTAGTCAGCGTCGGATCATATACCTTGACGGACCTTTTAAGCTTCAGCACATCCTCCTTGCAGAAGGTAGCACTGTACATATTCCTGCCCCTGTCCACAAGATTATGAGCCTCGTCTATTAAGAATATGCCATCCGGCTTCTTCCCTTCAGCAAAAAACCTCTTAAGATATACATGGGGATCGAAGAGATAATTATAGTCACATATCACACAATCCGCAAAAATGCTTATATCCAAAGCGAATTCAAAGGGACACACCATGAATCTGTGAGCATATTCCTCAATGGTCTCCCTTGTATAATCCTCTGTTCCTGTAAGGACCGAATATAGAGCCTCATTGATCCTGTCAAAATGCCCCTTCGCATAAGGACATGCATCCGGATTGCAAAGGCGCTCCTCCATAAAGCATATCTTATCCTTTGCAGTAAGGACTATGCTTTTAAGCCTAAGTCCCTCTCCTCTTAAGATGTCCACCGTATTACTTGCTACAGAGCGTGTTATCGTCTTGGCCGTAAGATAGAACAGTCTCTTAGCCTTGCCCTCACCCATGGCTTTTATGGCCGGAAAAAGCGTGGCGATCGTCTTACCCACTCCCGTAGGAGCCTCCAGGAAAAGCTTACGACCATGGGCTATGGTATGATATACATGGGTTATCAGTTCCTTCTGCCCCTTGCGGTATTCATAAGGAAAATCAACCTTTTTGATCGACTCGTCACGGACATCCTTCCAGTCAAGCTCAAGTCTTACCCACTTCTCATAATCCTTTAACAGAGCAAAAAACCACTCTCTCAGTTCCTCTGTGGTGTATTCCGAATCAAAATACCTTATATCCTCGTTATCCATGTTGATATATGTCATACGGACCGCAATCACATCAAGTCCGTTCTGTATGGCATATATGCATGCGTAGCACTTGGCCTGTGCCAGATGCACATTCTCCGGTCCATCCATCTTATCAAGGCGTCTGTAGGTTCCCTTGATCTCATCTATTGTTACCGGAGTAATTATTCCGCCGTCCGGGGCCCTGCGCTCGTCTATTATACCGTCAGCACGACCGTCTATTATTATTACCACTTCATCATCCGGTATATCCGTAAGATAATCCGTCAGATCGTCATCGGAATATGTCAAATCGGGGATATCGGTTGACATAACACCGCTTATCCACACATAAGAAAGAGGCACCTCAGCGTGATAATCACTGCCTTGTGCCTTCTGTATCTTACGATGCAGCCTGCCGCCCTCCTGCATGGCGTTAACCGCATCATGTGCTCTTCTGTTATCTATGTCACCTTCCCTTAACAGGAATTCCACAAGGGATCTGACAGATATCTGCACGCTTCTCATATGAACATTATAATATAAATGTAATTAAGATGCTATCGCAAAGCGTGAGATGTACTTCTCGAATTCAGGATCATAACCGTTGATGGCCACAGTAAGTATCTTGCGCAGATCAAGTCCCAGCACTCCGAGTATTGACTTGGCATCTACCACATAATGGTTATAGTATATATCGATATCATATGCACTTTTGCTTGCCGCAGCTACAAAATCCTTAACTTCTTCAGGTCTTAGAATAATCTTGTGTGTCGTCATTTTTCATACCTCCTACTCCCGGCTATGGCCGAATGGACAGTTTAGCTTCACATACCTGTATAATGCAACGCTTTCTTCTGCCTTTTATCGAATTATATTGACTTTTAAAATTTTAGTAAATATTAGTTGTTACAATTATTATCAACATATTGTGTTCCTTTTTGTATAATTTAACAATATACGGGACTTGACCTTGACATTGTCGTGGTGATATTATACATACAGTTAGCAAAGGCGCTGAGAATGTCATTCCGGCGCCGATTTTTAATTATGATCTTACGAAGGAGATATGATATGGGTACTATATACATTCCGGATGGCTACAGTTCAGCCCTTAATCTTCATGACACTCAGGTAGGCATCAAGACGGTGAAGGATTTTTTTCAGAATCTACTGGCCGAGCGAATGAATCTTCTGCGTGTCTCTGCTCCCCTATTCGTTACACCCGAATCGGGGCTTAACGACAACCTCAACGGTATCGAAAGACCCGTTAAGTTCGGCATTAAGGAACAGGGCGAGGCGGAAGCCGAGATAGTGCACTCTCTTGCCAAGTGGAAGAGATACGCCCTTAAAAAATACGGATTTGAAGTCGGCGAGGGGCTCTATACGGATATGAGCGCCATAAGACGTGATGAAGATACCGATAATATCCATTCCATATATGTTGATCAATGGGATTGGGAGAAGATAATCACCAAAAAAGATCGTAATATGGATACTCTCAGATCGGTTGTGCGTGATATCTACAAGGTGCTTCGCAAGACGGAAAAATATATGGCTATTGAGTACGATTACATTGAAGAGATACTTCCTCACGATATATTCTTCATCACCACGCAGGAGCTTGAGGATATGTATCCCGACAAGACCCCCAAGGAAAGGGAATACCTCATAGCAAAAGAGAAGGGAGCCGTATGTCTTATGCAGATAGGTGATAAGCTTCTCTCAGGCAAGCCCCATGACGGACGCGCCCCTGACTATGATGACTGGGCGCTTAACGCAGACATAATCGTATACTATCCGGTTCTTGATATATCTCTTGAATTATCAAGCATGGGGATAAGAGTAGATGAAGACTCACTTGCATCACAGCTTAAAAAGGCAGGCTGCGAGGAGAGGGCAGAGCTTCCCTTCCAAAAGGCCATATTGAACCAACAGCTCCCCTATACCATAGGCGGAGGCATAGGTCAGTCACGTATATGTATGTTCTTCTTAAGAAAGGCTCATATAGGAGAAGTCCAGAGTTCATTGTGGCCTGATGATGTGATGGCGGAATGTGACAAGAGAGGCATAAAGCTTCTGTAGCTATTTGTTAATAATTAATTTACGATTTATTTTCTGTTGCCATTTTATAAAGTGTAAGAATTGCTATGACGCTTGTTATCAATAGTATAACAGGCGTCTTGGCTTTAGCAAAGCCTCCGTTCGTCGATGAGATCGCATATATGAAGATATTGGCTGCGGAATGCATAAAACAGGGATATAAAAAGCCCCCGTATCTCTCATACACCCAAGCTATCACAAGTCCCATCAATAATCCGTATATGCCCTGTACGATATTATTGTGATAAACTCCGAACATTACGGCAGACAGGATCAGGGCCGGATACAGACCGGCGCATCGCCTTATTCTGTTATATATTATTCCCCTGAATACCACCTCTTCGGCAACAGGTGATATTATTCCATACAGTATTATTCCGGGCAGAAGCGCAAGTCCGAACTGTCTGTCAGCTATCGCCTCATATCCCTTGCTTAACCTCATAATGCCACTTATGCTTATGAGTATGTTAAGGCTGAGAGCCATCGTTGCGCCAAGTATAACGGTATATATGATCCTTTTAATATATACGGTTCCTTCAGCCCCGCCTTCGGCTTTATCCCTGCCCTTATCGGACTTGCTGATGCCTGATTTGCTGCCGGTCAGGACGATCTTCTCGGCTGCAAGCGACGGAATCTGCATTAATGTGGCTAATACGATCACTACCGCTCTTATCCACGCATTTATAGTCACTTTATTGGCCGATATGAACTTAGCACTCTCTTCACTTTTATCCGCTGCATGATTAAGCGCTTCACCTGCAATTGCAGATAAAAAAGTTACATACAGCACATAGATGATCACAGGCGCTATTATTCCCAATACCTTTTCCCACTCTCTCTTATAAGGTTTAGCCTCTGCATAAGTACGATCTGACAGCGGTTCAAAATATTTTTCAATATTTTTCTTTTGCGTTATACCTTCTTTTTCCCTGTTTTTATCCGACATAACCGACATATATCCTTCCTCGTACAGTTCTTTTTCTCATATACACAATGCTTCACTCGTTTTGGTAATTATATCCAAAATCGCCATGTATTTTTTGTATAAAATGCTTGACACATTTCATCATCAGTATTATAACATATCTGTAGTTAATTATGTTGCTAGGGGAGCGAACGCTGAGAAAGAGCGCATTAATACCATGCTCTGACCCTTATTACTTGATCCGGATCATACCGGCGTAAGGAAGCAAAGATTGTAAATGCGCGGTAACTGATGATTATAGTTGCTCATACCTTCACAATTTGCGTTTACAATTCGCCATTATCCCTCCCCTTAGTTTTACAGGGAGGTTTTTTATGTCTGAAGGTAATACTGCATCAAATGCAAGAAAACTTACGGAAGCTGCTGTTATGCTTGCGGTAGCCACCGTATTATCGCTCATCAAGCTTTTAGATCTGCCCTACGGCGGTTCAGTTACGCTCGCAAGCCTGCTTCCGGTCATCATCATTTCATACAGATACGGAGTCAGATTCGGACTGTTGACGGGATTTGTTTACGGAATCATCCAGCAGCTTCTGGGACTTAATACCCTGTCCTACGTCACCACCGTCCAATCGATCATAGCCGTTATTTTGCTTGATTACTTAATAGCTTTTATGGTCATAGGGTTTTCCGGAGCCTTCAGGAAAATAACCCCTCAGTCAAAGGCTCTTCTATACGGAACCGTTCTCGCCTGCGTGCTCAGATATATCTGTCATGTCATCTCCGGCGCAACGGTGTGGGCAGGTCTTTCCATTCCGACCAATGCGGCTTTACTGTATTCAATCGGATATAACGCAACCTATATGGTTCCCGAAACCATTGTTACAGCCGCGGTAGCTTATTATACAGGCTCGATACTTGATTTTAATAATGTGAACATCACTCGTATCGGCAAAGCTAAGCAGTCACGGCTTCCGATACTTAAGTGGATCGGCGGTCTTTTGCTAAGCGCGGCACTGATCTTCGATGTAAGATCCGTATTTGTACACCTCCAAAATGCGGAGACAGGCGAGTTTGATGCCACAGGTTTTGCAAATGTCAACTGGTCCGTTATTGCGATCGTAAGCTTGATCGCAGTGGTTGCAGCCATTATTCTGTTTACGATATCTTCCAAAAAGGAAAAAAACGACTAAAACAGGCTTATGAGAACGTGTCTTATTATTTCCGGGGGCGATTATGACGGATTTTTGCCCGACATAAAATATGATTATCTGATCGCATGCGATTTGGGCTATGACTACGCCACAAGGCTTGGGCTTAGTCCCGATCTGATATTAGGTGATTTCGATTCATATGACGAATCAAAAATAAACGGCAATATCCCTGTCCTAAAGTCTCCTCCGGAAAAAGACGATACCGACACCATGTTAGCCATCCGGTATGCAATGGAACACGATTATAAGCATATCATACTGCTCTGTGCATTAGGAAAACGTCTTGACCATATGCTTTCCAATATACAAAGCATGGCATATATCGCCAAAGGCGGCGGTGTGGGAGAGATAATCTCTTCCGATGAACATATCCGGACGCTGTCTCCTCTTGATAAGACAGTGCGCTTTAATAAAAGAGAGAATCATTCCTTCTCGCTATTCTCCGTAACCGATGAATGCAGTGGTCTTTGCATAAGCGGTGCCAAATACTCCGGAAAGGATATTACAATCTCTAACACCTTCCCCCTTGGGCAGAGCAATGAGTGGAAGGATTCATATATCAGCGTAAGCATACGCACCGGAATACTATTGGTCATAGAATCCAGACTTCCAAGCGGTTCGTAGCGTTTTGCATCAGCATTCTACCGCTTTTTCCAAGGCAAAGGAATACAGCACTCTTTTGATTACAGGCATCCCTGTTATCCTTGCAAGTGCTTCCTCATAGTAATCAAGCTGTGTCATATACCTGTTTATCAGCTCTTCCTCACTCTTAATCCTGTCAGTCTTATAGTCAAGCAGGACAAGCTTACCGTCCTCTTCAAAATAGACATCGATTATACCCTGAATAAGAACGGTTTCTTCCTCCGGAAAGCCTTCATTCAGTCTGTTAGCGGCTATTCCAAGAACAAAGGGCTTTTCTTTATACAGCTTGCCCTCTGCGGCAGCCCTGCATACGCGTTTTCCGATATCACTGTTTAAAAAGCCGACCACCTTGTCTTTATCCACCAGATCGTATTCTTCCCTTAATATCCTGCCGGACTCAATGTGGATATTCATACTGTCATCAATCTTATCTTTGCTCCACACAGCAGTCTCCAACGACAGATCAAGCAGCTCCATTACCCTGTGATATGCGCTTCCTACCCTTGCTCCGGTTATCTTCTCCTCCCTTTTTGTGACAAAAGAAGGTATGTACTCCTCTTCTTCGTGCAATTCGAAAAATTCAGCCGGTAAGTCAAGCGCCTCCTCCTTAATGAGCGCATCATGAATGGAGGCCATCTTAAGCTCAGAGACAGATGTTTTGGTATACAGTTCTTCAAGCTCCTTATGCGGATATTTGGTTGATAATTTAATCCTGATTTCATCAGCTATACGCATATCGTGTTCTGACAGCTTTGTCAGAATTTCCGTAAGCTCTTCTCTCTTTCGTCCGGCTTGCAAGTTACTTGCAAGTTCTTTTTCCCCCATTTTATCGGGTGTAAAGACTATCTCAGAGCATTGACCATCCCAGTCATTATTACCTCTTGTACGTCTCAAAACCTCATAAAAGCTTCCGATAGACAATCTTCCGGATATGCTCATCGGATCATACGGATAATCTGCCGTTGCCTTATCGATATCGTCTACCGTTGCCACCATGACAAGCTTCTCCTTCGCCCTTGTCATTGCCACATATAATACCCTTAACTCCTCTGATACGGCTTCTCTTCTTATCCTTGAAGCAATGAACTTTTTCCTAATATCCAACGTCTTGATCCGCCTCAGGGTATCCACATGATCCAGTCCGAGTCCAAGCTCATGAGAGAAAATAACCTCATCCTTGGAATCTGACATATTGAATTTCCTTCCCAGACCGGATAGTATGCACACGGGGAATTCGAGACCCTTGCTCTTGTGCATAGTCATAATCCTGACCACATCGGAGTCTTCGCTAAGCGTCATAACCTCACCCTCATCGGATTCATACTTATGAAGACGCTCTATGTACTTACAGAAATCAAATATTCCGGTAAATCCGGCCTTTTTATATCCTTCAGCCTTAGACAGCAGTGCCAGAACATTGGCCTTCTTCTGTTCTCCCCCCGGAAACGCCGAGATCAGATTGATATAGTCACTGTCCTTAAGTATCTCACGTAACAGCCTGTACACCGGCGTATAGGGTATCTTATTCCTGTAATGCGTATATCTTTCATTAAATAACAGGCATTTTTCTCTTAACGCCTGATAGATATTGCCATCTATCCTCTTAAGGTCATTAAAAGCTTCGCTCTCATCACATACTCTTTTGAAGGAATGATATATGTTTTTTTCACCGGATAGCTTAAGTAAAGCCGCTTCTTCTTCCGATAAACCCGCAAAGATCGACACAAGCGTACCGTAAAATGCGATATCGTTAAGCGGATTATCAAGTATACTTAGGTAATTAAGCACCGTAACTATCTCGTGTGCATCAAAATACCCCCCCTTGGATGTCAGATGCACCGGAATCCCTTCCTCCTCGTATATACGTCGCACATCATCGATATTAGCCGGTATCGCCCGCATCAGGATCACAATATCCGAGAACCTGCAAGGACGGCTTCTGCCCGTATCACTATCATATATCGGCTGTTCTTTTATGAGTCCTTTTATCCTGTCGGCAATGAGCCTTGCTTCCTGCTCCTCCTTGGATAAAGATGATACGGTATCCTTCTGCAAGAGCAAAAGCTCACTTTTATACACATCCGGGCTTTCACTGCCATATTTATCCTCGTACAAGCCTCCGTAATTCAGCCGGTTATCCTCATCATAATCCACTCCGCCGATATTTCTGTCCATAACCTTCTTAAATACGGCATTGACAGTATCAAGGACCTGCTTTCTGCTTCGGTAATTCACCGACAGATCTACCCTGCGTAACGGCCGGCCGCCCTTTTGGTACTGTTCGTACTTCTCCATAAAAAGCGTGGGGTCGGCGTTCCTGAATCTGTATATGCTCTGCTTGACATCTCCGACCATGAATCTGTCATATACCCCGTCATCCTCTCCTGAAATGCTGTGTATGAGCCATTCCTGAATATGATTGGAATCCTGATATTCATCGATCATCAGCTCCTTATAGCTTTTTCTGTAATCAAGCGCCACTCTTGACGGAACATAACCTGTGTTTTCTTTTACAAGCAGTATTTCAAGAGCAAGATGTTCAATGTCCGAGAATGTCAGGATGCCCCTTTTTCTCTTCTCTTCATCCAGCTTATCCTTATACATCTTCACCAGTCCCAGCAGTCCGTTCACGGCTTTTTCGGTATCTCTCATATGCTCTGCCTGCACCTTCGGCGAGATCTGGAAGAAATCCTTTTTTATGTCATTTATTAAATCCTTATATAATTCTCTAAGTTCTTTTGCCCTCTCCTTGACCTCCTGCTCACAGTCCGTCCTGGCAGGAAGTCTGTCCCAGCTTATATCCTCTCCCAGACAGCTCCAGAGCTCCTTTATATCCTTTGCCCCCTTAAGCCTGTCTATGATCTTCTCATCACTGTCGCAGATGCGCAGATATTCCCCCGGTCCTTCCGTCATACATTGCTCTCTCAGAGAAGCAAGTGCTTTACCGGCATCAGATATCCTTTCTTCTATGTCACTTACAAGCTCTGATACCCAGCCGCTTAAGCCAAGCTCATCTTCATCCTGCACATTGTAATCACAACGCCTTTCCTCTATATAATCATTAAAGAACGGCGCTTTATCAGCCTCTTTGTATGTATCCTCTATGCTTTTCCTTATCTTTTTAAGATTATCCTTACTCTCGAATCTGTCAAAAAACTCTCTCCTGCATTCCACATCCGGATCAGCCAGCGCCTCCTCAAGCACCTCATCCAACACCTCATCCGCCACGGACTTGATCTCATTCTCATTCACAACCCTGAATCCGGGCTCCAATCCTATCTCGGCAAAGTTATTCTTAAGAATGCCAAGGCAAAAGCTGTCTATAGTCGTTATCTCGGCATTATGTATCAGCGCTGTCTGCCTTTTTATATGTTCACCGGCACCCTTCTCTCTTGCCAGCTTCATGATAGCTTCTGTTATCCTTCCCCGCATTTCCGCCGCAGCCGCATTGGTGAAAGTAAGCACAAGTATCCTGTCTATGTCCACAGGGTCCTTTTCATCCATGATACGGGATATGATCCTCTCAACCAGTACCCTTGTCTTGCCGGAACCCGCAGCGGCAGATACTAAGATATTACAATCTCTTAATTCCACGATCTCTTTTTGTGCCGGACTTAAGTTCAAAGCCATTTCTCTATCTCCGTCCTATGCTATCATCCTTTAAGTTCCTGTGACATCTTATCCAAAAGGGTATCATCACTGTCTGCATACATTATCCTCTTCTCGTAGCCCGGCATATGCGGATCAAAGCCGCATACTCCCGCATATTCGCAATACCTGCACGAGTCGTATTCCGTATTCGAAGCGCTTTTTCTTATTTCAAAAGGGTCCGTACCTATATCTCCCCCTGCCATTCTTTCGGATAATTCTATAAGCTTCTTATCCGCATATTCCGTTATGATCCTCATACCCTCTTCACTTATGACTCTTGAGGATGACTTATGCCCGTTTTTGCCTCTGCATACCGGTATAACATCAGACTCCGGGGTATCGGATGTATCGAGACTGTGGATTATGTCTTCGGAGATATCCACAAGCCCCTTGGTCCTGAGTGCCTTAAGTATCTTAGCGCTTATCGCCTCATCGCTCTCCTCCTTATCGACCGCTATTAAAGGATCGTCGATATGATAATAGAGCATGGCGGCCGGCCTTATCTCCCGTCCGGGATATTCCCTTCCCACAGCCTCCTTAGCTGCATTCATATATACCACCATCTGCAGTTGCACGCCCTGATAGAAGCTCATCAGGCTGAAATCCTTATTACCTGATTTATAATCAACTACCTTGATAAGCACCCTGTCATCCTTTACATCAAGGTCAAGCCTGTCTATCTTTCCCTTCACCTTTAGAGAGGTTATATCCGTTCCAACCTCCCTTTCGAACTCATATTCATAATCATACGGTCTGAATTCCCCCTTCTTAAGCTGATATGCCAGCGTCCTTACGGTCTTAAGCATAACCTTCTTCATTCTGTCGACTATGTATCTGTTCTGCTCATTTTCAAAAAGCAGCGCATCCGTGTATCTTGCAGCCTCAATATCTACCGCCTTTTCTATGAGTTCCTCAGCCGTTTCGTCATCAAAGTCAAACCAGTCCATCCCCTTCTCTTTTAAAAGACCGTTAAAAATCTCCAATACCCCGTGATATATGCTTCCCATATCCGTAGCTTCTATGCCGTATATCTCCCGCTCCTTAAGTCCCATCCCGTACTTAAGGAAATATGAGTAGGCACAGCCGGCGAAGGTTTCAAGCCGGCTTATACTGGTATACAGTCTGCTTCCGTACAGCAAGCCGGCAATATAAGGGCTAAGAGTCTTCCTGTCGTATGAATAAAATGCGTTATCCGTCATAAGCTTAAGAGATTTACTGTCATTTTTAAGTATCTCGGCAGCCTGACGCATACCTGCCATATCATCTTCGGTCGCTATTCCTGATGCAAATCTGCGTATATATCCGGCATACGCCTCCCTGACTTCAACCTCTCTGCCCGCAGCACTTATCTGATCATCAAAACGAACCGTCTGCCTGACAACCGAGGGAAAAAGGCTCTCTATCTGTACAGTTACATCGGACGGTCTTACGGCCCTAAGTTCATCATCCATTGTCACATAGGACAAAAAGAGCTTGTCGGAGGGCTTGGTCAGATTGCAATACAGATAAAACCTGTCTATATATACCTTGCTTCTCGGCGAAGGAGAGAGCTCGATATCACAGTCATTCAAAAACTCCCTGTCACCGTCAGATATAAGTCCTCCCTTTCCCGTATCCTTAGGTACCCAGCCGTCATTAAGCCCCAGGAAGAACAGATATTTAACAGGCTTAAGCCTGCTCCTTTCCATATCACCTATTATCACTCTGTCCACACTCTGCGGGATTGTGCCGACTTCTATCTCATCAAAGCCTGCCTCGATAAGCTTAAGGAATTCATCGGGTTCCATAGTCTCTTCCCCGATAAGCTCGTGTATCTGCTCCAACAGCTTCATTGTCAGCTCATATATCTGTGCATACTCCCTTGATGATGTGTAATCCCCCTCTTTATCAAATTCAAGAGAGTACGCTCTGAGTTTTTCAGAACACCTGTTATTACAGATAAAGTCATACAGCGCCTCTGTCATCTTTGCCGCCGTGAGCTTTTTATTTCTTCTTAAGCCTGCATCCGTGACAGGCTTTAAGCCTTCCGTGAACCTAAGCCTAATATCGTTTAATCTCTCCAGCTCCTGCGCAGCATCCCCTTCTGTACGCATCTGCCTCGTCGTCTTATAAAAGGGGGAGAGATATGCACGCATTCCCTTTATGCCGGTAGCTCTAACATAATTATCCAAAATATCCGTATCCTCCGAAGACATACCCGCAAAACCGGTCCTTAAGAACCTGAAGACCGATTCATAGCTGTAATCACTGACTATTATATCCAGCGCGGATTTGACATATTCCGCAAAAGGATTCTGTATTATCCCCTTATTTCTGTCCATGTAATACGGTATACCGTAGTCATCCAGGATCTCCTCCATATCGCCGGCATATGCATCAAGATTGCCTGTTATCACGGCGATATCCCTGTAGCATGCGCCGTCCTCCTTTACCAGCCTGTCAATTCCCGATGCAAGTCCTCTTACATCATCTCTTATAGTCTTATATGAGGCTATCCGTATATCCCTGCACTCACCCTCATATACCGTATCCCTTCCTCTGTATAATTGTCTTTCCAGAAAAGACAATTCAGGACTGTTCACATATCTTTTTCCTGCTTGCGTATATATTGTTTCTACAGGTATACCTTTTCTGTCAGCCATTTTCTTAAGCGTTATATATGTCTTCCCTGTCAGGGCAAAAAGATCGCTTTCATTGACCGGACCGGTCGGCAATTCGCCATCCTGTCCGGTATCCTCCAAAGTCAGCGTAATCTCTATATCCTTCGCCACATCCATAAGTGCATCCAGAACCTTATTCTGAATCGGAGTGAACCCCGTGAAGCCATCGAATATGACAATACTGTCTTGTACTATATGACACTTATAAATCTCTCTTGCCAGTACATCCATTGCTTCCTCGGTAGTTATATATCTGTCCTTAATATATCCTTCGAAGAGTCCGTATATCACGGACAGATCTCTCAATTTCCTGACAAGTGTTATTTTATTACCCTTTTCCGAATACTCTATAAGCTTATTAAGCTTTTCATTGTCCACCTCGTATTGCATGAATTCCGATATGGCAGACTTTACCTCGTGTATAAAGCCCGGCTTATTAAGCTTTCCCGCAAGATAGGGAATCCTGTCGCCTGCCTCTGACGCAAGTCTCCTTAAGATAAGGTTCTTACCCGTATCATCAAGTACCGGTACATTTCCTCCGCCCGTCTGTTCGAATACTCTGTGAGCAAGCCTTAAGAAGCTTAGCACCTCTATATTCATTATCCCCATTGCAGAGCTTTTTTTCACAAAATCCATCTGTGTCTGCATGGTGAACTGATCGGGGACTATCACTAAGTAAGACTGCCTCGGATTATCTTCGGCAGCCTTGACGGTCTTTTCGCATATATATGTACTTTTTCCCGAACCCGATGGTCCTATGATGAATCTCAAACTCATTCCTGTACCCTTTATTTCTTGGCTTTGTATACAGGGTCCGCAGGGAACCCTCCCTTTAACCGCTGCATGCAGTTTTGAAGCGCTTCCTTACTGTCTCCCCAGTCTGCATCTTTATTACGATAATCAAATTTCTCTATCAGCCATGATACATCCCCGTATAGCTTCTCCATTCTGGCCTTCATTATGGGTATCATCTCATCGGCAAATTCCTGCTGTCTGCTCTCCTTAAGATGTGTCCCCGCATATTCAAGCATATCCGAGAAATGTGGCAGGCAGAAGCCCTTTGCTTCAAGGACTCTTCGCTTAAAATCCGTATCCGAGGCATACATCTCGAAAAAAGTCTTCAGATACCTGTCATAATGCTCCCTGAAGCCGTCACATATATAACAACTGTTCTGTCTGGATCTTACCCACTCCGTCACGGAATTGGTGGCTTTGGAATCGCTCTTTTTTAAAATGGAGGCAACGCCCGATGCCTTGGGTCTGTATGCGCCGAATGCTTTCTCAGATTCCTCTATCATACGCTTCATATGAGTCTTCATGATCCACGCATTACCCAGCGTATTACCGTAATCATACATCTTCTTAAAATGCTCTCTGCAGAATCCGGCCTTATCGGTCTTGTCCCTGACATCGCTCTCCATATACGAAGACCCTGAGCCCAGTACAAAATCCAACATATCCTGCTCTATGGATCTCTCAATATAACAGAGCGGACATTCACTCTGTGCATTTACAGCATCGTTTATCGGTATATTATATAATCTTTCCTTCACCTGTAACCCCTTCTCTCTATGCAGGACTAACCCCTAATACTTCAAGGATGGCCTCCTTATATTCCTCGCTGTCATAAAAGCTCTCTGTGTGCCCTGCCTGACTGTTCAAGATAAGTCTGGCTCCCTTTCCGGTACATGCTTCCTTTAGCTCATACGCCATATGTTCAGGAACCACATCATCCTCTTCTCCATGTATAATAACGACAGGTATTCTGTTATCATGCAGGTGTTCTACCGGATTATACCGGTCCGGATCATACAGCCCCTTTAATCTGCACATAAAACGGTACAGCCCATACATAAGTCTCGCAGGAAGCCGCATGTGCTTCAACGTGTACAATATCTGCTCCTTTGTAGAGGTATATCCGCAATCCGATACGATCGCGCGGACATATGCCGTATCCAGTCTGTCCGTAAGAGTAAGGGCTGTTGCTGCTCCCATAGACATTCCGTGTATAGAGATAACAGGACTATGACCTGTCCCTTTTGCATACTCTATAAGCTGCTCAGTCCACGCATAAACATCAGTCTGTTCCCTTGCGGTATATGTAATATACCTTCCCTCGCTTTCTCCGCTGGCTCTGTTATCTATGAGCAGGACATTGACACCATGCTCAAGATAGAACCTCGCTATGGAAGAAAACTCCATGATACCATTGCTGTGGAATCCGTGCACCAGAAGAACATACCTGTCATTTACCATATCCGATACTCTGTCTGCCATATATAACCTTCCTGACAGCTTAAGACCGTCATGGGAGACTATGGTGTGAAGCCTTACTCCTTCCTCTCTGTTAAGAAGCCATTCCCTGTCAAGAACTCTGGTTCTGTATATACGGCTCTTCCTATCGCCCGGTTCACTCTTAAGGATGCCGGAGATATCGGCCCTTCTGTCACTCAACAGATAAAAGATGATATATGCCGTTGCCATGAGTCCTGCCAATATGATTATGAAAATTAAACCTAAAAATAACATAACACTACTCATTATATTCCGCCGCCATATGCTTTAATCAGTTTCCGTGCCGGTTATCGCGGACTTCCATGCCTTCTTCCTTGTGGCATCTGACCTTATTGGCATACATCATATCATCCGCTTCCCTGAACAATCTGATATAGAAGTCAACATCGTCTGTTCTGTATTTTCCTGTTGCATATCCTATGGCGGTTGATATCTTATGCTCGTTAAGCTTGTTATATTCCTCTATATTCTCCTTAAGCCTGTCAACCATACTCAGTATCTCATCCGCATGTCCCACAACTATCGCCGCGAATTCATCACCGCCGAGTCTGTATGCTTCTCCGGCTCCGGCAAAGGTCTTGCTTAAGCATTTACCGAGCCCTATGAGCATCTTATCTCCTGCCTGATGTCCGAACTTATCGTTCACGACCTTAAGGTAATTAAGATCGAACATAAAAAGGGTCACGCTCTTACCTTCAACCCCCTGCTTCGCTATATTATCAAAGAAATGCTCGAAGCTCTGTCTGTTGTTAAGCTCTGTCAGCATATCCTTAAAGGCCATCTCCTTATAAGTCGATATAGCCTTATCCTCTTCAATGATCCTCACCATTCTGTGCATTATGATTGCGAAAAGCGAGAAAAAGTATATGACAAGTCCAACTCCGAATATCACGGCATCATAGCCCTTAGAGGGTGCTATATAAAAGGCCGCAAGCCCTGCCGCCGTAGCTACTATCAGCAATACGGTACTTCCCACCATCATCCTTGCCGTTACAGACTTTCTTGCTCCCTTGACCGAGTATATGAACACTATCACCGCACCTATCACAAAATATATATGTGTGAGCGGAAGAAGCGTCATAGGATCACATATGCCCATTGCAAAGCAGGCAACATTGGCTATCGGAAGCAGCCATCCTATAAGATAGAGTATCTCTAATACCTTATGTCCGACATTGAGCACATTCTTGGCAAAGCCAATGAATGCCACACCCATTAACGACAGGCAGAGGAAGGATATAAGACTGACACCTTCGTTACAATCCGTGAAAAACTGCGGGATATCCGAACTGCATATGATCCACATCATGACAGTAGTCACAAAGAACGTGAAGAATATAAGAATATATCTGTTAAGACTTGTTCCGTGTCCCCATTGGTATATTGCATAGCTTCCCGCAACAAAAAGCATGGTAAAGAGCATCGAGCATATAACGATCCTCAGCATATTCTCAAAAAGTATACCAAGCTTCAGATCGTCCAGATAACCATATGTAATGGGCGTTATATCGATCGTATGGTTATAATAGGGCTGAAGAACCACCGTAACATCCTTGCCGGCATACTTCTTATCTATCGGTACAATGACCCTGATATTACCGATAAGCTTTCCCACGCTTAAGGGAAGCTGCGTGCCATACGACCCGATAAGCTCATCCTCTACATATACCCATGTTCTCGAATACACGGCATAATACATCAGACCGTATCTGTCAGGTATCTCATCCGGTATTCTGTCTTTGATCACATACTTGGTATCGGCCTTGGCCTTAAGAGAATACGGCATGGTAACATCTCCTATGCCGGATATCTCCATGGTCGGATTCTTAACCGTACCCGCATCGGATGTTATTCTTGTATGTTCATTCCGGCTGAATGCGAATGCATACACCAGAAGAAGAAGCACCATGATGATCCCGACCTTAGGCAGCACCCTGCTCACCTTATCAATAAAGTTTCCGAATGTATCCGCTCTGTTATTCATAGCTTTCTCCTTTTAACACTGCTTTAAGTATACCATATTACAGCTCTGCCTTGAAGTATAATGACGCTTTAATCCCGTACATTTGTGTTATTCATCTCATACTCACACAAGATGTAGCGGTTGAGAAAGCATCCTCTTTTATGGTATATTTTCTATTGTCCATATCGGTCAATTTTAGGGGGGTTATATGAACGAGAAATTCTTTGATCTTAAAAGTGACAAGCAGGACCGCATGATCAATGCGGCTTTGCACCTTTTTGCCGACAACGGCTATAAGCATGCCAGTACGGATGATATAGTAAGAGAGGCCGGAATAAGCAAGGGGCTCCTTTTCCATTACTTTATCAACAAGGAAGGGCTGTATTCTTTCCTTGCGGATTACAGCGTCAAATATCTTCTCTTTGAATATGACAGAGCCATAGAAGGGGAGACTGATTTTTTTGCATTCTATGATAAGATGGAAAATGCCAAGACGGGCGTTCTTCGTAATTATCCCTATATGTATAAATTCATAGATACCTGCAGGACCGAGACTGATCCGGATATCCTGTCCATAAGCAAAGAGTCGCTAAAACGCTATAACGAAGCAATAGAGAGCTACGAAAGCAAATTAACGACTCCTGCCCTAAGAAATACCGTCTCCGTTACGGAGCTGCAGGCTTTACTCAAATACACCATCGACGGTCTTACCGCCGAGCAGCTTAAGAGAAGAAAACCCGATCCCGATATACTGTATCAGGATATTCACAAATACATCGGACTGTTGGAGACTCTGTCCGTTGTCCGCGAGTAGGCGACCCCTACACCTCGAAGCTTACCCCTGTAGGCTCTGCCTTTTCTTCCCTGTAATCATAATCCTTGCCCGGAAGGATCGCATTGAGGATAATGCCGACAAGCGATCCGACAGCGAGTCCCGAAAGGCTTATGGTTATACTTCCCACGCCGAATGTGATAGCACCGGCTTCGGAATAATTGATACCTATTGAGAGCACAAGTATAAGTGCTCCTATAATGGTATTCCTGCTCTTAGAGAAATCCACCTTATTCTCCACCACATTACGCACACCGACAGCTGATATCATACCGTACAGTACCAGTGACACACCGCCCATGGTCGCAGCCGGCATACAGCTTATTATGGCCGAAAGCTTAGGGCAGAATGAGAATACGATCGCGAAGATCGCCGCAAGTCTAATGACAAAAGGATCATACACTCTTGTAAGGGTAAGCACTCCGGTATTCTCCCCGTAAGTTGTATTGGCAGGTGCTCCGAACAATGACGCAACAAGCGTTGCAAGTCCGTCTCCGAGCAATGTTCTGTGAAGTCCCGGCTCCTTGATATAATTCTTGCCTACAGTGGATGATATTGCCGATATATCTCCAATATGCTCAACCATCGTAGCAAGTGCTATGGGCGTAATGGTTATTGCTGCCGTTATCAGAAGCGAAGTGTCCGCTTTTCCGAAGAGTGAGAATACCGTCCTGTCCCACTGTATCGGCAGTCCTATCCAGGCAGCCTCCTTAACAGGCGAAAAATCAACATCTCCGGCTATGGCTGCCGCAAGATAAGAACCTACGACACCAAGGACTATAGGGATGATCTTGATCATACCCTTACCCCAGATATTACATACTATGATGATGACTATTGCCAAAAGTGCGACCCACCAGTCAGACGAACAGTTGCTTATGGCCGATGTTGAAAGATTAAGACCAATAGCGATGATTATCGGACCCGTTACTATCGGTGGGAAGTACTTCATGACCTTTGATGTGCCAAAAGCCTTAAAAAGCGCTGAAAGTATCACATATAACAGTGCCGAGCACGCTACACCGAAGCAGGCATATGGCAGAAGCTCTTTCTCTCCTCCCGGAGCTATGGCAGCATAGCCTGCCAGAAAAGCAAAGGATGAACCTAAGAAAGCAGGTACCATGCCCTTTGATAAGAAATGAAAAAGCAATGTTCCTATACCTGCAAAAAGCAGCGTGGTCGATACATCAAGTCCCGTTATTACAGGAACCAGTACCGTAGCTCCGAACATTGCGAACATGTGCTGTAATCCGAGTACTATAACCTTGGGTGTACCAAGGGTCTTAGCATCAAAGACAGCCTTTTCAGTTGAACCGAACTCTTTTGTACTCATTCTCCCTCCTTAACATCTGATAATTATTGAAATACACCGATTTCATTTGATATAGTATATTTATTTGATTATACAGTCAAGCAATAATGGGTGATATTTTCCGCTTTTTTGTGTTAACTTTGGATTTAACACACAATATCTTGTATTTAATACTTATTGTATTTTGTCTCAAAATGAGGTAAAATATGGGTATATCAAGCTGTGGGGATATAAGGAGAATTGTTATGGGCAAGATAATAAGAAAGCTTTTGACTGTCATAGCCATAATATCCGTGGTTGCAGGTGCAGCATACTGCATCACACGCTTCCTGTTGGCAACGGACGATACCTCCGGCACCGATGAAGATACCAAGGTTGCCGTAAGACACGAGCCGGTTAAGAGGCGATATATCAAGCTTACTCTTCCGGAAGAATAAAGCATATAAAAAGGACCCGGTACATATTACATGAACCCTGGTCCTTTTTATATGCTTTATGGCTTATTACTGCTATACGCCGTCTCTTATCCTTACTTATTCTTCATTGCCCGTACAACCTCTTCTTTAAGGTCTCTGGCCTTATCCTTTATCCTTGGGCTTGCAGAGGGTGATGCCAAAAGGGTTGCTATCATCTTGGCACTGACCTCATAGTGTCCCTGTTCAAGAGCGAGGCTTCCGATCAGATAATCCACTGTAGACTCATCCATTCCGCACATAGGGAACGATTCATTCTGTCTTGCCGATATGAACCCGTCATATGCATTCTTAAGGAACTCCTTCTCAAGCGCTCTTGCCTGCTGTATGGCTGCATTAACAGCCTCATCCGATGCCTCAAGATCCTCTGCCCAGCTTCTGCACAGCCAGCCGGCTCTTAAGCATATATATGCTTTCTCACTTGCTTTTGCACTCTTTACCACCGCATTAGCCAGCGCCAGCTTATATCTGGATATCGCTTCATCATATGTGTACACTCCTGACGGCTCAGGCTGGGGCTTATAATTCGCCGAGATCTTATCAAGTATGGTCTTCCTCTGAACCGGAGTTACCGGCTTAAAATACCTTGTTACAGCCGTGAATCCGCACTTGGGACAAGAAACCACATCATACTTAAGAGGCTCGATCCCCTCATATTTCTGTCTCAGATCCATATCCATGCTGACAAGCTTAGCCTTGCCTGTTCTAAGTGCTCTGTTCTTAAAGGTATTGGAACAGATCGGGCACTCATGTGTCTTGTCAAGGAGCATCTCGGCCTCTATCATCTCCGGAGTCTTAACCTCCTCTTTGACTTCTTCCTTGGAATTGAGCGCTTTGGGCTTGTTCTCATCGAAAATATTGGAGCTTGATATATCTCCAAGTCCTAAATCCTCAAGTCCTGCAAATAAATTAGTATCCATAATCCTACCTCTGCTTACTCATCTTTCTTAGGTAATGTAAACGAACTCTTAAGCGATACTATACGGTTGAAAACCGGTGCGTTCTCCTGCGAGTCCTTTGAATCCACACAATAAAAGCCGTTTCTTACGAATTGATACCTGTCATCTGCTCCCACCTTGGCCAATGCCGCTTCGAGCCTGCACTGATCCATTACCTTAACAGATTCGGGATTCAGGTTCAGACTTCCGTCATCATTGTACACGCCCTTCTCTTCATCTATGAGATTCTCATATAGCCTGCAGGTAGCTTTAATGCTGCTGTCGGCTTCCACCCAGTGTATCGTGCCTTTCACCTTTCTTCCGTCGGGGCTGTTACCTCCGCGGCTTAAAGGATCATATGTGCAGTGAACAGCCACTACATTGCCGTTCTCATCCTTATCACAGGATACACACTTGACAAAATATGCATGCATAAGCCTCACTTCATTGCCGGGGAAAAGTCTGAAATACTTCTTAACGGGCTCCTCCATGAAATCCTCACGCTCTATATAAAGTCTGCGTCCAAAGGATACCTTACGGCTTCCTAATGCTTCATTCTCAAGGTTATTGGGCACCTCTATGACCTCATGCTCACCTTCGGGATAGTTATCGATGATCAGCTCTATCGGATCGAGCACCGCCATCATCCTTGGTCTGGTTGTCTTAAGGTCCTCTCTGATACAATATTCAAGCATTGCATAATCAGATGTGGAATTGGCCTTGGATACGCCGCTTAACTCAATGAACATCCTGATAGACTCAGGTGTGAAGCCTCTTCTTCTTAAAGCAGCTATGGTTACAAGCCTCGGATCGTCCCATCCATCCACTATTCCTTCATCGACAAGACGCTTGATATATCTCTTGCCCGTAACTACATTGGTCAGATACATCTTGGCGAATTCCGTCTGCTTCGGAGCCTGCTCAGGCGATGACTTATATCCAGTCTCAATAAGCACCCAGTCATACAGGGGTCTGTGATCCTCAAACTCAAGAGTACATATCGAATTGGTGATGCCTTCTATAGCATCCTCTATGGGATGAGCAAAATCATACATGGGATAGATGCACCATTTATCTCCGGTATTATGATGATTAAGATGCGCAACCCTGTATATTACAGGATCTCTCATATTGATATTGGGAGATGCCATATCGATCTTGGCTCTTAACACCTTGCTTCCATCCGGGTACTTGCCATCCTTCATCTCGGTAAAAAGCTTAAGGTTCTCTTCCACCGACCTGCTCCTGTACGGATCTTCCCTGCCGGGCTCAGTAAGGGTTCCTCTGTATTCCCTTATTTCATCCGCAGTCAGATCTGACACATACGCCTTACCGCTCTTAACAAGCTTAAGTGCGTCCTCATACATCCTGTCAAAATAGTCGGATGCGAAGAAAAGTTTGTCCTTCCAATCGGCACCAAGCCAGGCAATGTCCGCCTTTATCGAATCCACGAACTCCGTCTTCTCCTTAGTTGGGTTCGTGTCATCAAATCTCATATGAAATTCTCCGCCATATTCCTTGGCCAGACCGTAATTAAGGAGTATGCTCTTGGCATGCCCTATATGAAGATAACCGTTAGGCTCCGGGGGGAATCTGGTAACGACCTTGTCGTATATGCCGTCAGCCAGATCCTTATCTATCATCTGCTCTATAAAATTCCTGCTCTCTGTATCCATTATGACCAAATTCTCCGATCCTTAAAATCCGACTTATATTTTATTACGAAAAGCATATATCAGTCAATCGGTTAAACCTCTCACACCGGTATAACTATATGCTTAAGTATTTCGCTTCGAAATCATCCTTTTTCATGGGTTTATCAAAGTAATAGCCCTGTATCATACGCACCTTCATGCTTTCAAGCACTTCATACTGTTCCCTGCTCTCTATGCCCTCCACACATATATCCACACCAAGGGCATACGCAAGCTCGCCTATCATTCTGATAAAGGATTTGGGATAATCATCCGTTGCAAGCTCCCTGACAAAAGACTGATCCACTTTTATCACATCAAAGGGTATCTCCCTTATATGATTGAGAGAAGAATAGCCTGTTCCGAAATCATCAAGAGCTATCCTGACACCTATCTGCCTTATCTCTGACATGATCGACTTCATCCTCTCCATATCGTTTATGGCAGGGCTTTCAGTAACCTCCAGGGTGAGATTACGTGGATTGAGTCCGATATCATCAATAGTCTTTTTGATGCTGTCCACGATATCATCCTGCATAAGCTGGACTACCGACAGGTTGACATTCACCTTGTATTCCGGATGCCCGTTGTCATTCCAGTACTTACACTCCTTGCATGCCTCCTTAAGCACATGGTCGCCAATAGGATTGATAAGTCCAAGATACTCGGCTAAAGGAATGAAATCTGCCGGAGATATGAATCCAAGCTCCTGCGAATTCCACCTTATAAGTGCCTCCGCTCCCGTACAGGCTGCTCCGCCTGCTTTGCGTATGTCTACTATGGGCTGGTAATAAACCTCAAACTCACCGAGATGACTGCCCACGGCATCCCTCATGTTCTTCTCCATATCGAGTCTCTTACCCGATTCTGACAGAGAACTGCCGTTATACTTGGCCACCCTGTTCTTGCCGGTCTTTTTGGCGCTGTACATGGCGATATCGGCTTTTCTAACAAGATCCTCAACGGTATCTCCTTCATCCGGGAAGGTGACGATACCCATACTCATTGTACAGTAGTATTCACCGTCCTTAAGATAGAAGGGTCTTGCGAATACACCCTTTATGTCCTCAATGATATTGTCATAGCGATTATAATGTCTGGGCGGGATGATCATTACGAACTCATCGCCTCCCATGCGGTAACAATTCTCTTCCAGCCCCTTTATGCTCTTTATAGCTGTTGATATATCTTTAAGCAGGATGTCTCCGTACTGATGTCCCAATCCGTCGTTGATATGCTTAAAATCATCAAGATCCATATATAACAGGGCACCGGTTGCGTTGTACTTCTTAGCCTCATCTATGATCCTTGCAAGATCACGTTCACAGCAAAGCCTGTTCAAAAGTCCCGTCAGGAAATCCGTATACGCCTGCTGCTCGATCTTCCTCTGATATACCTTTTTCTCGGTCACATCATATATCGCATACAGCGCAACAGGTCTTCCGTCCACCCAGTGAATATCGCTGTGATGTATCTCATACCATGAATCCTGCACGTAATCATAGTATTCACGCACATTTGCCGATTCCTCGTCATCCTCCCAGACTATGGCGCTAAGCTCATCAGACATGACATCCTTCGGGAAAAGGGATTGCATTATCTTATTGACAAAAAGTGTCTCATGCCTCACCACATCATTAACGATAACCGCACAGCCCACATGTTCAAGTATCTGTTCCAGGGACGCATACGAACTTACAAGAGAGTTCTTCTGGACTCTCTTCTCCAGAATGTTCTGCAGGACTCTTACAGCATCGCTTAGAAACTGAAGCTCATGTATCTGCCAGTTCCTGTCATTTTTATTCTCCAAAAAGACCGCATACATATTGGTCGTCTGGCCTATTGTAACAGGCATAGCCACAAGCGCCTTAACCCTTCCCGTAATATCCTCACCTTCGATATCCTTAAGGGAAGAGGCTCCTGAGGAAAGAATAATGGACTTTTTGCCTTCCAGGAATCCGAATCTCGGAATATCCGCGGTCCTTACATATATAGACTCACCGCTTAGGGAATACGAGGCTACGATGTCCATAACATCTCCGCTCTGTCTTGGCCGTACTTTAAGTATATTCGCCTGATCCACGTCCAGATATCCGGCAGTTATCCTTAAGAACTCTTCCATAATGGAATCAACGCCGTTGTCACTGTCCAGATACTTAAGTATCTCTGTTAATGCCTCGACACGTTTAAGGCTTTCTGCCATCTCATGTGCGGAGAAAAGCGATCTTCTGCTCTTCTCTTCAAAGGATGCCAGAGCCAGCTCCGATGAAACCCTGTAATCACCTATCTCTCTGAGCGCATCTATGCTGTTTAAGAATTCCCGTGAGGTCAGCCTTTTACTTAATACCGACAGTTCATCCGGAATATCCGAATCTCCGGCATCCGTGATCATTCCCGCAAAAAACCACACCTCTTTTGCGTGTCCTTCGTATTTCAACACAACGGCACCCAGCCTTATATAAGGGCTGGATGTCTCTTCAATGATCTGATCCTCTATTCCGTTGATAGCGAGTCTCGAATACATGTCCTGCATCAACTCTTCCGTTGCATACTTATGTATTATCTCCCGCTCTTTCTCATTACCGGTAAAGTCCTTTAATAATCTGTCAGAATCGTCGTAGCTGCATATATACAGTCTGACAGCTTCGCTGAAGATATCAAAAAAATGTGAAACCTTCAACTCTTCCGCATTGCCGGACCTAGTGTCTCTAGTCATAATACCGATCCCATCCGCAGCCTGTAAGCCTATGCATCCACGCTGTAGTTGGGTGCCTCCTTGGTAATCTGTATGTCATGGGGATGCGACTCCTTAAGCGAAGCAGCGGTGATCTTGACGAACCTGCCGTTCTCCTTAAGCTCTTCAATACTCTTCACGCCGCAATATCCCATACCGCTCCTTAAGCCTCCCAAAAGCTGGAATACCGTATCCTCCACAAGTCCCTTGTATGCCACACGGCCTTCTACACCTTCGGGTACCAGCTTCTTGGCATTGGACTGGAAGTATCTGTCCTTGCTTCCGTTCTCCATACCTGCTATAGAGCCCATTCCTCTGTATACTTTGTACTTTCTTCCCTGATATAACTCAAATTCTCCCGGACTCTCTTCACATCCGGCGAACATACTGCCCATCATACATACATTGGCACCGGCAGCTATGGCCTTGGTGATATCTCCTGAGTACTTGATACCTCCGTCAGCGATTATTGGTATCCCGCTCTCCTTCGCAACGGCATACGAATCCATCACGGCGGTTATCTGCGGTACTCCTATTCCCGCTACAACTCTGGTCGTACATATAGAGCCCGGTCCCATTCCTACCTTGACGGCATCTGCACCGGCTTCTATAAGCGCCCTTGTTCCTTCGCCTGTCGCCACATTACCTGCTATCACCTGCAGATCTGGGTACTTATCCTTGATCATCTTAAGGCAGTTGATCACATTCTCGGAATGACCATGAGCCGAATCAAGTACCACCACATCTACCTTGGCATTAACTAAGGCTTCCACTCTCTCCAGTACATTGGCGGTTATACCTATGGCTGCGCCGCACAGAAGCCTTCCCTGACTGTCCTTTGCGGAAAGAGGATACTTGATCGTCTTCTCAATATCCTTAATGGTTATGAGGCCCTTGAGATTATAATCATCATCTACTATTGGAAGCTTCTCCTTACGAGCCTTGGCAAGTATGTCCTTAGCCTCATCCAAGGTGATGCCCTCCTTGGCAGTGATGAGATTCTCACTTGTCATGGACTCCTTGATCTTCTTGGAGAAATCCGTCTCGAACTTAAGATCTCTGTTGGTTATTATACCTACGAGCTTCCTGCCCTCTGTTATCGGAACACCGGATATACGGAACTTACCCATAAGTTCATCCGCATCCCTAAGAGTATGTTCGGGACTTAATGAGAAGGGATCTGTTATCACTCCGTTCTCGGAACGCTTAACCTTATCTACCTCGTCTGCCTGCTCCTCAATAGTCATATTCTTATGAATGATACCTATTCCGCCCTGTCTGGCCATGGCTATAGCCATCCTGTGCTCTGTGACCGTATCCATTCCCGCACTCATAAGCGGAATGTTAAGCTTTATCGACTTAGTAAGATGTGTCGACACATCAATGGAATTCGGTACTACATTCGCGTAGGCCGGTATAAGCAATACATCATCAAAGGTTATGCCTTCTTTAATAATCTGTCCCATGTCATCCTCCTTAAATCTTCCTATGTCCTGTTATGCGTTGTTATGACTTATCGTGCATATAGCATATTGTTATCTAATCCTTGAATACCTTGCTCGGAGCCACACTGTATATCGCCTTATACAGCCTTTCATCGGGCTCTATCAGTATCCTTCGTGACCCCTCATAGATCATGACAAAAACATCATTTTTACGGCTCTCTTCCCTTGAAGAGTAATCCTCTGTCTTAAGCTCCCTGTTCTTCTGGCCGTCAAGCCTGTAGCTTCCCGCTCTGGCCATAAGTTCAAGCTTGTTAAGATCAAGGGTCGTTATATGCTTCCTTCTCTCCTTGGAATATATTATATCCACATCAAGCTCTTTATCCGTCAACGCATACTCATACTCCGTGTCAACTCTCATGCCCACAAAGTACGCCCCGATTCCGGTCGCTATAGCCAGTATTATTGGAATAAGTCCGAATATCCCCACAAGACCGGCAAGGGCAAGTATCACCGTCACAACCCACAAAAGGATCTTGCAAAGATTAAGTCCCGTATTAGTCTTCACGGGAACAAGCAATTCGATATGCTCGCTCATATTTTCCTCCGAAATGTTCAACCAGATATTAATCAGATATTAGGTCAATTCTATTACAGCATCATCAAAAAAACAAGAGAAAAAAGGTACCGATTATCCCTCTTTATTGTCTGAGATATTCAAGAAACCTTATGGCATTGTCGGTATTGCTGCCGCCGTCCGCAAATCCGAGGTAGACAGGCTCCGTACAATTGTAATACCATGCGTATTCCTTTATCTTTTTATAATCTCCTATACTTATTCCGGTCGGTACATCATGTCTTGGCGCATTCTCATTGTCCACAGCCTCTACGGAATCATCCGCTATGCTTGCCATGAATACGGCACCGTATTTTTCATACTCCTCTTTGGTAAGCACCATATTAAGATCTCGCATATATCCCACATCCGCAAGCTTTTTGAATACGCTTTCGGGCGCTATGATTATATCGAGCTGCCCTGCTGCCATTCTGACAAAAAGCTTTTCCTGGGACTGCATGTCAAAACCGTTCTGCTCATCGGCTGATATGGTATACTGGGTATCTATGTCCACCTCATGCTTATCGTCTAACTCAAGCTCTTCTTCAAACCCAAGCTTTATCTCCTCATAATCGGCTCCGTACAGGCTGTTGATGACTGCCACACCAAGTACACTGTCCTTATTCGCTCTTATGTCTCTAATGACTATCCCCGCAATTATCACTGCGACCAGTATGGCGATCGCATACCACTTATAGTAGTACACATAGTACCTGATCTTATAGAGTGTTGATTTTCCTTCAAGTCCTTTAAGCTGTTCCTGCCTTATCTCATCGCGAAGCGACCCTGTTTCCTTCATATGATCCTCCATGTATCCTTCTATTCTATCTGTTCCTTGATCAGCGGAATGTAAGGAGCCATTAAGCTGTCGGTTATCTCATATGCAAGCTCTCTCATATCATCCACCCTGCTGTCGATATTATCCTCTGTGACCCTGTATTTTTCACTGTCATCCCGTAAAGTCTCATAGATATGATAGTTTATCTCAGGAGAAAAATGCAAGGTATCCATGTAATTATCCTCAATATCAAGGATGATATCCCTGTCGTTCATGTAATAATACAGTTTTACATTATCATACCCGACCAGGCTGTTCATAAGTGTCCTCGTTGCATACAGATAGAATTCCGTATCTCCCTCTCTGTATACATTATCCCACCAGAGCATGGAATAAGGAGGCATATAAATGATAAATTCCGTATCCGGATGCGCGCTTATCATATCTTTAAGCATGGTTATGTTCCCTGCAAGCCTCTCATCCATGTAGTGGATATCATGCATGTCGCTTACTCTTGGATGTCTCAGATACAAGCCTGTACACATGTCAAGATTGAATTCCTTCCATTGCCCCCAGTTATAGGATGTTCCCTCATCATATTCATCCAGATACGTTCTTGCTATCATATAAGGGATGCGCTGTAACAGCACATCCTTATTGAAGAGGTATCTTACATCATTGAAGGGATCATTATCATACAGATACATCGGACATCCTGTCTGTTCAAAGGTCGTACCGGTATCGGCCATAAGCGACGAAGGGTCCAGATTATAAAAGACATATCTTATATTGTTGCCGGAATCAAATGCCCTGTCTAAGAGATAACACAGATCCGCCGTGGCTCCGTATGAGCGTATCGCCTTTACCGATGTGCAGCCAAAGCCCTCATCAAACCAGTTATTGTTAAAATTCTCGGATACCGAAGAGCCGGCTATCACCGCATCATATTCAAAATTCTTAAGCGTACCGATACACTGGTATTCCTTCTCCGTAAGCACCGCTTTAAGACCCGGCAGGGGCCGGTGATAATGATAAAACGGATCGAACAGGAACACCGCTGTCGCTGCAAGTCCAAGAAATACCGCTATTAAAATTAAAGTTCGAATTAATAATTTCCTGTAGTTCATTCTGTCCGCCATATCAGAAATTAAAGTATATAAAGGTACTCACCTGAGAAAGACTTATCACGGAATAAGTAAAGAGAAAGGCAAGCCAAAGCACAAGGCAAGGTCTGCTCTTATATTTATCCCTGATATACATTGTATTCTCTCTGCTGATGACAAAAAGCCCAATGATAAGCAGCATTATAAGGGAAACCACCGATACGGCTGTATTCCCTGCAAGCCCTGCCCTCTCGATTATCTGCGTGGGTACGTAGAGCTCCGGCATTTTCATCACATTCTCGGCAAGCCTTATCACATTGCCACTCCACCCCTTTGTGAAGAGATTTAAAAGCATGCTTAAGGCCACGGTAAGGGATTCGCTTCTAAAGGGTATCAGCAGAAGGCCGAAGACAATATCGGTTGCCAGTATACCGAATATCCCCGGTATATCTTTTTTCCTTATGTTATCCCATATTACGACAATTCCCGTAAGCATTCCCCAGACCACATATGTCCATGCCGCTCCGTGCCACAGACCGCTTAGAAGGAATACTATGAACACATTGACAAGGGTTCTTACTCTGCCGCGCCTGCTGCCGCCAAGCGGTATATACACATAGGTCGTCATGAATCTGGTAAGCGTCATGTGCCACCTGCTCCACAGCTCCTTAAGACTGTGTGACTTGTAGGGTGAATTGAAATTCATCGGCAGGTCAAAGCCGAACATCGCCCCCAGACCTATGGCCATATCGCTGTATCCGCTGAAATCAAAGTATAATTCCAGAAAATAAGCTGTCATCACTATTAACGTCGAAAAGGAATCAAGCATGAGATAATTGTCAAAACCGTAGTTGACTATGTTGGCAAGGGTATCCGCCAAAAGAACCTTTTTGGACAATCCGATAACAAAGGATATAAGACCCTCGTATATCTTCCCTGCTCCCGGTCTTCTTCTCTTAGGATCATGCAGTTGCGGAACGAATTCATCATGCAGTACAATGGGGCCCGCTACAAGCTGGGGAAAGAACGTTACATAAGCCGCATAGTCCAAAATCCCGTAATGTACAGCCCTGCCCTTAACCCTGTCGATCATATAGGACAACTGTTGAAAGGTAAAAAAGCTTATTCCCAAAGGTAAAAGTATATGCTTAAGGTTAAAATCCGTCTTTAGGATAAGATTCAAATTGGATATGAAGAAATCATAGTATTTAAAGTAAAAAAGCAGCCCCAGATTAAGCAGAAGTGCCGCAAAAAGCGTCGTTTTCTTCCCCAGTCTGTCCTTCTCAAAAAGCAGGCTGATCAAAAAGTTGCCTGTGATACTCGCTATAATAAGTAACAGATATGATACATTAAACCATCCGTAAAACCACAGCGATACCGCAACAAGAAAAACATCCGCCGCTCTGTACAAGCCCCGCCTGCCAAGTAGATAATACCCCAGCAAAGACACCGGCAGAAAAAGAAATAGAAAAATATATGAATTAAAAAGCATAATTCAGTCTCCATCCGATGCATTGTACATGGAAAAGACCATTCGAGCACTCTCTATAAGACTGTTTCCACTGTCCATGCTGCATTTCTGTATGAACTTATGTGCCTCTCCCTCCGTAAGTCCGTTCCTTTCCATCAGAATACCTTTGGCAAGATCAAGGATGCGTTGCTCTTCCGCGGTCCTTTTGTGCACACCCGCGCTTCGCTCCTTCTTCCTGCGTATCATGGACATCTGCATCATTCCCACCGTCTCTATCAGGTCACCTATTACAAAAGGCATGGCCAGTTTCACTATATCAGGGTCCGTACACTCATTCAGTCTCTCTTTGGAAGCGACTAAAAGGAGCTTATAGCCCACAGGCATATATTCGCGTATCTCAAAAAAGGGCATATCCGGCAGCTTATATGCCGATATTATTATCCCTGAGCCCAGCGAATCCGCTACAGAAAGGGCTTTAGCACCGCTGTTGACCGTGGCAGCCACATCTATACCGTTTCTTACCAGTATATTCTTAACATTCTTGGCATCGTCCAGACGGGGAAAGGCTATGATTATATTGGAATTCACTATGGTCTACCGTCAATATCTGTCCAGATACTGCTCCTTCTCCCATTCCGTAACCTGTGTCTGATACTCTTCCCATTCCCTTTTCTTGATATCTCTGTACATTCTGTACATGGACTCACCCAGCGTATCCTTAATGAGCTTATCCCTGCCAAGCTCATTCAAAGCTTCCATGAGATTGCTCGGAAGAGTATTCTTCGATGTCCATTTTGTAAGAGCACCCTTGGGAGGCATTATCTTCTCTTCTATACCGCTTAAGCCCGCACTTAAGCATACAGCCAGGGCCAGATACGGATTAGCGGAAGGATCTGGGCTCCTTAACTCTATGCGGCTGCTGTCCTGTCCCGCAACCGGTATCCTGAAGATCGTTCTGTCTCCCGATGATAATCTCTTATATGAATTAACGATCGGGTTGGTAATGGCGGTTATGGCCTTAATGTGCTTCGCAAGTCCGCCTATGAAATAATACGCCTCCTTAGATAATCCCAGCTCGTCCTTTTTATCATAGAAGATATTCTTACCGTTCTTGGTAAGTGACATATTAAGATGCATACCCGAACCGTTGCAATCTGTCTTGGGCTTTGGCATAAATGTCGCATGAAGACCGTGCCTCTTGGCAATAGTCTTGACCGCAAGCTTAAAAGTCTGGATATTATCCGCAGTCCCCAAGGCATCCGAATACTTAAAATCAACCTCATGCTGCGCAGGCGCCATCTCGTGATGAGAGGATTCCACAACAAGGTTCATCTGTTCAAGGGTAAGTACAATATCTCTTCTTGCATTCTCACCGAAATCCACGGGACCGCAGTCAAAGTACCCTGCTTTTTCACGGGTCTCGGTCGTAGGCATGGCATTCTCATCAGTGTTAAAGAGGAAGAATTCACACTCACTTCCGACCTTAAGCTCATATCCCATACTGGCAGCTTTATCTATGACATTCTTAAGTATACGCCTTGGATCGGCGGCATATGGCGTCCTGTCAATGGCGTATACATCACAGAAAAGTCTTGCAACCTTGCCCTGCTGGGGTCTCCACGGGAATATCTCGAAGGTATCAAGATCCGGATACAGATACATCTCCGATTCACCCTCGCTTCCGTAATCCTCAACCGCTGCCGCATCAAACATACACCCGTTATTAATGGCTTTCTCAAGCTGGCTTGCGGTTACTGCCATATTCTTAAGCCTGCCGTAAAGGTCGGTAAATTGCAGTCTTATGAACTCTACATCCTCTTCGTTCACTCTACGGATCATATCTTCCTTTTTGTTCTTCATGTCCACTCCTTTTTTATAATTAAATCATGATTTTTTACATATCAAAAACGCTATATCCTCTTTAATATCTTTCTTAATTCATCAGTATCAAAGGTATAATCGGTGTTACAGAAATGGCAGTTAAGCGTAATGGGCTCGTTATCGTCTATCATAGACTGCAACTCCTTCCTTCCCAGACTTATAAGCGCCTTCTCTATACGCTGTCTGTCACAGTTGCAATAGAACCTCACGGGGATTCTGTCCGTGAATTCTATATCAAAGCCTTTAAGCAGCTCGTTAAGCATCTGCTTGGGATCAAGCCCTCTGCTTAGCATTCCCGTCACCGAGTCTATGCTTTTTATATTATCCTCAAGCCTGCTTATGGTATCATCATCCGCAAAGGGCATAAGCTGCACTATAAAGCCTCCGGCTTCAGCCACCGTAGCATCCCCGCGATTCATGAGCACTCCGAGTCCCACACATGAAGGCACCTGCTCCGATGTTGCAAAATAATAGGTCAGATCCTCGGCTATCTCTCCTGTCTGAAGCTTAACCTGCCCCGCATAAGGCTCCTTAAGTCCCATATCCTTAATAACTGTCAGTACCCCATTGCCTACGGCTCCTCCGACATCAAGCTTACCCGCAGGGCTTGGCGGGAGCATGACCTTGGGATTGCCCACGAAGCCCTTGACATCGCCCTTACTGTCTGCCGTTACGAGGATATTGCCTATAGGTCCGTCTCCGTTGATCTGGATAGTGATCAGATCATCTTCATTCTTAAGCATGGTGCCCATCATGGCGGCACCCGTAAGCGTCCTTCCAAGGGCCGCGGAAGCTACCGGACTCAGACCATGCATGAGTCTGGCCTTTTCTACCGTATCAATGGTATATGCGGCAAAAGCCCTTATATTCCCGCCTGCCGCAGTCGCCCTTATGATATGATCCCTTTCACCGGATATTGTATGTTCATTCATTTTTTCCGTTCTCCATCGCCACTGCCAGTATTCTTTCGCTCTTATCTCCGGGTTCCTTAAGGGTATCGCAGTCAAGCATCCTAATAAGCTTAAGACCGGAGGCTTCTATGAGCTTCTTCATCTCCATGACGTCAAATCCGCGCTGAATATGCTCCTCAACACTTTTCCTGTATATCCCGCTATCCGCAGCTATTGCTGTACCTTCCGCAGTAAAAAGAGTAAGCTCATATTCATTCAGATGGGTAGCTTCGTCATATGAATTCTCCCATATGAAGCTGCAATCCTCTCTGTTCTCCGCTATGACGGAGTCTCCTATGCTTTTGTACTTATATATGGTATTAAAATCAAAGATGAATAACCCCTTAGGATCAAGATAATTATTCACCAGCTTAAAAGTCCTGTCCATATCCTCATCCGTCAGTATATAATTAATACTGTCACATAAGCATATTACGGACCTTACCGTGCCGTATAATTCAAAAGAGCGCATATCCTGACACAGATACAGTATATCCGTGCCTCCGTTACCTTTCTCCTTATCTCTGGCAATCGAAAGCATCTCTGATGAGGAATCGATCCCTATCATATCATAGCCTGCATCAGCCATGCGTCTGGTGATATTGCCCGTACCGCACCCAAGCTCACAGACAAGTCCGTCGTTAATACCATATTCTCCCAATAAAGCTACGACCTCTTCTGTCCATCTATCATATGGTACATCATCCATCAGTTCATCATATACTTCAGCAAAATCTCTATATGCTTCCATCAAGGTATTCTCTCAAAAATCCTACCAGCGCATCCATTTCCCCGTCTGTACCGATGCTTATCCTTAAGTAATCATCTATTCTTGGCTTGTTCCACCATCTGACATATATGTTCTTGGCCTTAGCCGCATTAAATATATCCTCAGCCTTAACCCTTTTATGCGTCGCAAAGATAAAATTCGCCTTACTGTCCGGAAAATCAAAGCCAAGCTCCTTAAGCTGTTTCTTGACACGTTCTCTGGTGCTTATGACCTTCTCACATGTCCTGACAAAGTATTCGTTATCCTCCAAAGCAGCAGCACCCGCTTCTATGGTAAGCCTGTTCATGGTATACGAATTGATAGAGAACTTCACATCATTCATATATCCGATCAGCTTACTGCTGCCGAATGCCATGCCTATCCTTACACCCGCCATGGAACGGGATTTTGAAAAGGTCTGGACCACAAGCAGATTGTCGTATTTTTCTATCAGCGGAAGCACCGAGCGACCGCCGAAGTCCACATATGCTTCATCTATTATCACTATACTGCCTTTGTTGTTCTTAATTATGAATTCCAGATCCTCCACCGACTTCTCTACCCCCGTAGGTGCATTGGGATTAGGGATGACTATTCCGCCGTTAGGTCTTATATAATCCTCCTTAATTATCCTGAATTCATCATTAAGAGGGATCATCTCATAAGGTATCCTGTAAAGGTCACACCACACATCATAGAACGAATAGGTGATGTCCGGAAAAATAACCGGCTCCCTGCCGTTAAAAAAAGTTAAAAAGGCTATCGCAAGCACATCGTCACTTCCTACGCCGACAAAGATATTATCCCTGCTTACTCCGTATACCTCGCTTAGCTTGTCTCTAAGCTTTCCGCCGTATACATCGGGATATTTTCTTAACTCAGATGTATCATACTCACTTAGCACCTTCTTAACCTCCGGTGAAGGGGGATAAGGATTCTCATTGGTATTAAGCTTGATCACATCGCCCACCGGCTGTTCTCCGGGGGTATATGGTATTACTTTTCTGACATTATCTTCCCAGTTCATCTCATTCCTCGCTTGTGGCAACCATTAAACATCCAATCTCTATTTTTAGATATTTTGTAAAAAAAATCAAGTAAAACGCTTGCTTTTTTAAAAAGCCTAATATATAATCGATACACTTACCCTTTGCGTATAAAACAACACACGGTAATACCTGTATAGGTGAAATATTGACTATTTGACCTAAGGGGGTAATTATGTGTAATAATATCAGACATACAGAGTCCCGTTCGGGGCTCTTTTCTATTATAACAGGCCGCTCACTTGGCATGATGGCTGCCGCAGTGCTCTCATCTGTACTTGTTCTGTTCGTTGCATTGCTTGCGTGTATCCGTGCATATGCCGACGGGACATCCATCGTTACAAGAATGACTGTATACCACTGCCATACAGGAAGCAGCGGAGGCGGCGGAGGCTGCTATTCCATTGCAAGAACCGGGACCAGATCCTACGAGGTTCCCTGCGGCGGTACGCTCCACTACTGGGGCGATGACTGGGGCACTTCAGAATGTAGCCGCTGCGGAGCCTCATACTTCGGTGACCGAGGAGGTGAGAGCTGTCCTCATTCCGAGACTAAGACCGAATCCTATACCTATTATGAGTTAGGCTGCGGACACAGTACGAGTGACATTCTGGGTTATATAACATATTCCGTGGATACTACCGAGTGGGCTAAGGAAGTACATGTTACGGTAGAGATAGAGAATATCGGCATGGGTCTGTCAGATACTCCGTATGTGAAGAACGGAACAGGTTACGAAGACGGAGATTTCACGTTGGATGAGAACGGAACATATACATTCTCCGTATCGGCTGACAGCAATTCCAATACCGGAGCCGCTTCCTATACTGTCACGGTAAGCAATATCGACCACTACGAGCCCACAGTCGTGGATTATACTCTTGAGCCAACCGACTGGGTAAGGGAAGGAGTAACCCTAAGCCTTGATGATGTAAGAGATATTCAGCCTGACGGAAGTGACGGCTGCGGACTTAATGAATTCCCTTACAGTTATGATAATGGGGAGACCTGGACAGATGATCCCACACATTTCTACGAGAATAACGGGGATTACGAGGTCCTAATAAGGGATGCTCTGGATAATACAGCTACCTTAAGCTTCACTATCGACAATATAGACAACGAGGCTCCCCGGATCCTTAAGTTCGAATACGATCATACGAAGAATATAAGGACAGTTACAGTTACGGTGGAATGTGATGATGTTCTGTCTGACGGAAGAGAGGGTGTCGGACTTGATGACCTTCCGTACAGCTATGACGGAGGAAAGACATGGACAGACAGTACTTCATATACAGTAACTCACAATACGGTGATCGAGTTCAGAGCAAGGGATAGACTGGGTAATACAGCTATCCTTAATGAGAATATCACCAATATAGATGACTACGCTCCTTCTGTGACCCATTACCTGTATCCCGGTTATTGGACCTGCGGTGATGTAGAAGTGAGCTTTGAAGCTAAGGATATCAATCCCGACGGAAGCGATGGGATCGGTCTTCCGGATAGGTGCTTCTCATATGACAGCGGGAGGACATGGACGGATGAGGATTCAGTCACCGTATCCGACAATTGCTATGTACAGGTGGCGGTACGTGATAAGAATGGCAATATCAATTATTACAGCCTGGATGTTACCAATATAGACAGGCTAGCTCCTTCGATCACTGCCTCATATACACTTACGAATGACAGAAGGGCTGCGATACTGACTGCCGACGGTCAGGATGGAGAATCCGGGATCGACTGGAACAGGTTCGATTGGACAGGCCCCGAAAGCGGAAGCGGCTGTTCTCTCATCGTAACATCAGACGGAGCATATACAGTAACAGGATATGATAAAGCCGGTAACAGTGCGACCGCTTCCGTAGAGGTGTCGGGAATAAGACCAAGACTCATTCCCATAAAGACCGATATCAATCCCATTCCTCCAAGTGACACGGAACGTGTCATACCTGATACAGTCAGTGTGGAATTGCCGAAGAATATAACAGCAGCAAAGCTGGAAAAGATCAGTAATCTTAATAATACCAATACTTCCGCCCATAAAAGTCTGTGGGAGAGATTGTCGGATTATTGGAGCGATCTGTCTCTCTTACAGAAGATACTTCTTGTGACCGCACTTATCATGATCCTTACAGCACTTATCGCATTACTGTTCCTATGGTATAAGAGCGTGGCTATATATAACAGCAAGGGAGAACACAGGTCTTCGGACGACGAGTCCGGCAGCTTTACCTTCCTTGGATATCGGCTTATTCATACCGATAACGGCAGCTTTACTGTCACCGTGTCGGAAGAGACATGGAATAAAGCAACCACAACATACTTCCGGTTTAGGCTCAATCCGCTCTTTGCCTTCATTCATAAGGGTGAGCAGATATACATATCCTTCCCTGAGGATATCATCAAGTCAGATAAGATATCCCACTATGTGGATGTGCTGGTACGATAAAATCACTATACTCTGTAAATTGCGATTGACCAAAGAAAGGAGATAATACTATAATCTTTCATATAGACAATGGTTTAATTCTATGTGGAGGATTAGTATGGAAGACAATATGACGAGTGCTGAATTCAAAACATTTATGGAATTGATACGTATGATACTGAACAGTTGTACTTCTTTAGACGAAGCACGGGAAAAGATACTGGGTCTCAGTATATATAACGATAATGAATAGCCGATAAGTTATTATGACCAAAGAAGGGGCTGTCGCACTAAGCATGGTGTGGCAGCCCCTTCTTCCCATATTTTCTATGACATGTGTTCGGCTATGACCTTACTGCTCAAAGCCTTCTCCCATTATCCTGTTCGAAGCATCCTCAATAACCTCTGTTATGTCGTTGGCTTCATTATACCCATACTGAGCCTGCAAAGGCGAGGCTTTGATCTGATGATAGAAATTGGTATATGTAACCTGCATATACGGTAGTGTATATGCAAGCGAAATCCAGCCCACAAATGGTATCAGACATAACAAAAACCACGGCAGAAATGACAGCTTCAATACGAAGAATTCCCATCTGTGACCCTGCATTATGGCTTTGCTCTCATTCACACACTGAGTTGGTGTAAAGGTCGGATTCTCGTTCATTACATAGACCGACATTGCATATTTGGAGATGATTATCGAATACGGAATAAGCAGAATGGCTCCGATAACTGCAGTGATCAGTATAAGGATAAGTATCATTCCCAAGATGGCTATAAGGCCATCCCCGAAGCTGTTACCAAGATTCCATGAGGACATTATACTGCCCATCAGACCGCCCATCCTGTCAGCATCCGATGCTATCACAGCGATCACAACCCCTATGATAACGATCCATATAAGATAAAAGGGAAAGAGCCACAGTATCTCGAATAACTTCTTAAGCCATACCGTCCCTATGGACTTACCGAACTTTGTCTTATATGGTTCAAATACCGTGCCTGCCTGTGGTACATCTCCGTAAGTAAGATTAAGCAACACCTGTGACAGTCCCACACTGATCATCGGATATACAAAAAACCAATAGGCTAAAGACAGTACATTGGCCAGATTCGAATATGCCGACAACGCCATGACATCACTGTCCATGATATCATCTATCATATCAAATGATGAACTGGTAAAAGCATCGAACATGGTCTTATATACACTGCCAAGTCTCGGCATCAGTATGACACTAAACCCCTTCGTGCATATGAAGCTGACTCCCCACACCGCCAAAAAGCATATGAGCAACGCGCCAAACTTGCCGCTCATCTGCTGCCTTGATTGTTCCTTAAGTTCTGCTCTTGTAACATTCATACTGTTTTTACCGCTCCTTAAAATATTTAACATAATTTTATTCTCTTTCATGTCCATTGACAATCACTATATACTCCTTACGATTTCACTTTTTTGAACACTGCCTGCGATATAGTTGCACAAATGGCGATTTAGTGCTATATTCATTGAAGTACATTATTTATCAAGGTATGTATTAAAATGAGAGAGGAGAGTAGAAATGGAATTTACACGAGCAGAGATTAAGGAGCAGGCTAAGGCCCAGCTCAAAGGAAAGGTATGGATGTTATTCCTGTGCGCACTTGTTGTAGCAGTTATCAGCGGAATAATCTCCGGTATATCTACGGCATTACAGGCATCAGGCAGCTCAGGACTCGGAGCTATCGTATCACTTATAGGCTCTATACTCGTTACACCTCCGCTTAGCGTCGGACTTGTAATGGTATATCTTAATGTGACATATGGTGAGGAGCCCAAGGTTGGAACATTATTCGAGCCCTACAAAAAGTGCTTCGGCAAGTCTATTGCCCTCACATTGCTTGTAGGAATCTTCGTTATGCTGTGGTCATGCCTTTTGGTCATTCCCGGAATAATCATGGCATATGCTTATTCACAGTCATTCCGTATCATGGTCGAGAATCCTGAGCTTTCAGCAATGGAGTGTATCAAGGAGAGTAAGAGGATCATGAAGGGTCGTAAGCTAGACCTCTTTGTTCTTCAGTTATCCTTCATCCTTTGGATCTTACTTGTAATGGTTACATTCGGTATAGCAGGCATATATGTATATCCTTATATGCAGCTTACAGAGACCAACTTCTACCATAAGATCAAGGAAGGCGGCGATCAGGAAGGTGATTACAACAATGCTGCTACCAACGCAGTTACAGACATCATCGAGAACGCAGCCAATAAGGTTGAGGATGTTGCATCAGGTGTTGCTGATAAGGCTTCAGACGCACTGGACAGCGCAGCTGACAAGGTATCTGATGCCCTTGACGGTAAGGATAAGGACTGATCATTTAATCAGTAATATTACAACTTAACTGTGTATACCCAAGCACGGACAGATAACTGTCCGTGCTTTTTTCTGCCCGGCTCATGATATCCTTACAGCCCTTTATACATCTTTTAGTATCATTAAGAGCAGGAACAGCTTGCAGACCAGGAACAAATGTTCTATAATGTCTGTATGAGGTATGTATTACATGTGGATGTCAACAGTGCCTTCCTTGCATGGTCGGCCGTATACAGATTAAGAGAATTGGGTGATCCGCTGGATCTGCGTGATATCCCGTCCATAGTCGGCGGCGATGAAGAGTCCAGACATGGCATAGTATTGGCTAAATCCGTTCCCGCGAAGAGATATGGAATCGAGACAGCCGAGCCTGTTGCCAGTGCCAGACGCAAATGCCCTAATCTTGTTGTAGTCCCTTCAGACTTTAAGGTATACAGAGAGTATTCCGCCGCCTTCCTTAGTATCCTTCGAAGCTATTCATCCGAGGTTTATCAGTACAGTATCGATGAAGCATGGGTCGTGCTCGACAATTATGAGGGGTTGTACGGCGACATTACCTCCTTCGCTTACAGGTTAAAGGACGAGATCCGTGAGAAGCTGGGATTTACGGTCAATATAGGCGTTTCCACGAAGTTTACGCTTGCCAAGATTGCCGGTGACTTCGAAAAGCCGGATAAAGTACATACTCTTTTTGAGGAAGAGATTCCCGATAAATTATGGCCTCTTCCCGTCAATGTTCTTTTATATGTAGGAAAAAGCATGACTGCAGGGCTGCGCAATCTGGGAATACTGACCGTTAAAGATCTGATAGATGCAGATCCCGCTATACTTGAGTTTAATCTTGGGAAATTCGGTGTATCCCTGTGGGAAAGCGCCCATGGTGCGGATCTTAATCCTGCCGGATGGTACGAAAGTGAACAAAAAGGATATGGTAACAGTACTACGACTGCCGTAGATACAACCGATTGGAAAACCGCAAGGGGCATTCTTCTACAATTGGCCGACCATGTCGGCAGACGACTAAGAAGGGATAAAGTATATGCTTCAGTTATAAGTGTGTCTGCAAGATATTCGGATTTTGACCACCAGAGCAGGCAGATGTCTATCTCAACCGCTACATCAGTGACAGAAGATATATATGAATACGCCTGTAATCTACTTGCCACCTTCTGGGATGAGGACAGACCCATAAGACAATTGGGAATAAGAGTGACCAAGGTCACATCTGAAGTATATAAGCAGCTATCCTTTATGGACATGCTGGGATAGATCGGAATAACTCTTCCCCGTGTATTTCTTGAAGCATCTGCCGAAATAATTGGGGTCCGGTATACCAACCTCAGATGCCGCTATGAACATCTTGACATTACTCTCTGCCAGCTGCATTGCCTTATTCATTCTTAGCTCCGTAAGGTATTCAACGAATTTCTTCCCCGTATCCTGTTTGAATTTCCTTGACAGGTAGCTTGCGCTGAATCCGAAGTACTGTGCAACGAATGTAAGATTAAGCTTCGGGTCGGTATAATTATCCTCAAGATACCTCTTAATCTGCTCGGTAGCATTAGTCTCACCGGACATTACAGGTTCCTGTTCATCCTCTGTCTCTTCGTCGGACATATGTTCAGCGTCAAGCCTTCCCTTAACTTTGTTAAGAACCTTGACCACCTCAGACCTTACCATAGGCTTTAACATATATTCGAATACAGGAAGGCTTACACACTTTCTCGCATATTCAAAATCATCAAATGCAGTCATTATAATAATAACAAGCCTTGGATATCTCTCTGTAGCCATCTGAGTGAATTCTATGCCATCCATAAAGGGCATGGATATGTCCACAAAGGCAATATCCGGCCTTATGTCATCGATCACATTGATGGCCTCGACCCCGCTTGAGGCTTCGCCCACAACCTCCATTCCGAGATCCTCCCATGCTATTCCGGCTTTCATCAGCTTTCTTGCCGACTCTTCATCATCTATTAACATCACTCTGTATCGTCTGTTCATTTCCTCCGTATAACCTTTCCGGATATATAATAAGCTCTATCTCGGTATACTCTCCCGGCTCGCTCTCTATCTTCACAACGTCATCCCTTCCGCAGAATATCCTTATCCTCTCAATGGTATCCCACAAGCCGAAGCTTTTCTTATCCGTATACTTCGTATCATCCCGTTTTTGCATGAGTATCTTGTCGATCTGCTCCTTACTCATGCCTACACCTGTATCTCTGACTGCCAGATGCAGCACATCATCTATCAGTCTGCTTGTTATACTTATAGTTCCCTTCTCACCCTTTATCCTTATACCATGATATATGCAATTCTCAACGAGCGGCTGAAGTATAAGCTTCGGAATAATGTATTCCTCGGTATCCTCCGCTATATCATATATATCATCAATTATATCACCATAACGCAATTTTTGAAGCGCCAGGTAATCTCTGACTATCTGTATCTCCCTTAGGAGAGTTATCTCCCTGCTTCCCTTGCTTAAGAAATTCCGATAGAAGCTTCCAAGCGTCTCAAGGGAGTCATGTACCTTATCCGCCCCGGCCTCTAAAGCAAGATAGCCTATCGTCTCCAGCGAATTGTACAGAAAATGTGGTTTTATCTGCTCCTGAAGCACACGCATTTCCATTCTCTGAACCGTCTTCTCCTTGTCAATAACTGTTCTGATAAGACCGTTCACGGATTCGATCATCTTGTTATAGCTGTTCTTGAGCATATCAAGCTCATCATATCTCATATCCGTATCAATAGGAATGAGCTTACCTGACTGTTCGTTACGGTCCACCGCATCAGACAGGTCAAGTACGGGCTTGGTGACTCTTCTGCTTATAAAGGCTCCTATAAAGGTTGCCGAAAGCAGGAATAGCAGCATAAGGAAAAGCAGGATATATAGGAGCGTGTAAGGTATACCCTCCGGGGCATACGGGGCTATATTAAGTATCACAATGGGTAATCCCTCTATCTTACAGCCTGAGACAAGTACATTGCCGCTGTCCGTACTTAAGGTTTTATTGACTACCCTTTCACTTAAAAAGCTGTCATCATAATAGGCCAAAATATCACTGTTACCGGCAAAATATGTCCCGTCTGTACCCATGATGCATATATTCTTATCATATTCAAGTTGATGCAGCATGCTGACGAAAGTATCCGATGAGATATTCATGAGCATAACACCTGTACGCTTCTGGGAGAATATATCATTGATCTCTCGTCCTATGGTCACTACAGGCTTCCTGTCATTCCTTGATGCAATACCGTTACAGTTAAGCGATACAACAGCCTTACCCTTACCTTCCAGTATATCGTCCTTCCATGTGCCCTGATTCATCAGGTCGTAGTCGTATTTATAGAAAAATCTGTTGGTAGCCATCATGATCATATCTTCCCTGAATACCATAACGGAATCTATTCCCTCAGTCACATACAGGATGTCCATCACCCCATATCTGGCATCATTGATCATGCCTATATCAACATCATCCCCATTGGCTCTTAAGAATGTGACAAGTCTGTCATCTGTCATGATTATACGGGAGAGCTGCTTATAGTTATCAATATCTGATGCTATCCTGCTTGACAGGGTCCTAAGGATACTGTCCGCATTACGCTTTGTGTACGCCAGCCTTTCTTTGTCCGTCACCGAATACATGGCTATAAGAAAAGATACCAGCACAATAAGAATGATCCCTAAGATCACCCTTTTTAAGCTGGCAGACAGACTGGTCATATTCTTTTTATTTCGCCTTTTTACCAAGCCGGAATCATGTGCCATAAGCTTTGCTTCCTTACTGCGAATATACTATCTAAAAGATATCATTTTTTTCATGATATGCCAAGATAAAAGGTCCGGAGAAGCTCCGAACCTTTCGTATCAATAATCCTTATATCCGTTATTATTCGCTATAAGCCCTGTGACGGATCAGCCCTTGACAGCGCCCGCTATAAAGCTCTCCTGAATCTTCCTGCTTAAGAATATATATACTATAAGCGTCGGGAAGGTTGCGATAACAAGTGCCGCGCCTATCGGTCCCCAGTCAGTGGTATAGGCTCCCGAAAGTGCCTTGATACCTACAGGCAGGGTTCTGTGTGCCGAATCACTTATGAATACATTGGCGAACATGAACTCATTCCAGCATTGCAGATATGCATATATCCCTATGGTTGAAAGAGCGGGCTTCATAAGCGGAAGTATGATGGAGAAGAATGTCCTCCACAATCCGCAGCCATCTATCCTTGCCGATTCATCCAGATCATACGGTATGTCTACCATGAATCCCGTACAGATTAAGATCGACATGGACAGGGTGAATGCCGAATAGGGGATGATAAGTGTCGAATACTTATTCAACCAATGCGCCTTAGAAAGAATTACATACACAGGCACTATGGATGCCTGCAAAGGTATGGTGAGTCCCAGCATTAAGAATGAATTCATGAGCTTTGAGGCTCTCCACTTGATCCTTGTAAGCGCGTATGTAGCCATGAGTGCAGCCATAATGGATATGGCTATGGCGGCTATCGTTACTATAAGGCTGTTGATAAAGTATCTGCCCATATTACCTGTATTCATCGCGGATATATAGTTAGACCACAGCCAGTTCTTGGGCAGTCCGACAATGTTCTCACCGAATATCTCATCATTAGCCTTAAGAGAGAAGGTGAACATGAAATATATCGGGAATATATTGATCACAGCCCATATTATGAGAAATATATATATGAATACCTTGGCAACCGGATTGGTCTGCTTGATATTATATTCAATCTCCTGACATTCGTATGCGGAGGCTTTTTTTCTGTCTTTATTTTTATTTCCCATTTTACGCCTCCTTTTCCTTAAATGCTGCTGTTATTGCAAGTGCAAACGCAAAGCAAAGTACGATCAGCATTACAGATATCGTGCTACCCATTCCGTACCTGTTCCTTAGGAACAGCATGTTCTCAAGCAAGGTACTTGGAACCTCCGTAGTCTGGAAGGGACCGCCTTCGGTCAAAATCCTTACCATATCATATGACTTAAGTGAACCGGTAACCGCGAAGATAACGCTTACCCTGATTATGGGTTTGATTATCGGAATGACCACATATCTGTCCACCTGCCATTTAGTTGCTCCGTCAAGCATCGCTGCTTCTCTCAGATCCGTTGATACTCCCTTCACACCGGCATACATCAGAAGCATATGATAGCCTATGTACTGCCATACAGTAGGCACTATGATACTTCCTAATGCCGTACTGACTTCTCCGACCCATACATGCTTAAGATTGCCCAGATGTACTGCGTCTAAGAACCTGTTTAAAAGGCCGTAATCCGGATTATATATCTTTAACCATAACTGACCTATAACAACCGTCGAGATCAGGACCGGCATAAAGAATATCGACAAAAATGTCCTCTCTCCCTTAACCTTTCTTCCCAGCAACAGAGCAAGAAAAAGAGAAAACGGAAGCTGTACGAAAACCGAGAAGAATGCTATCCAAAGTGCATTCTTAAGTGATACCATGAACTTAATGGAGCCATTGGTAAAAAGCTCTTTATAATTATTAAGTCCGATAAATGTTCCTTCAGAGAAGCCGTTCCAGTCATACATACTTCTGTATACCGATATGATGATCGGGGCTATCAGTATTCCCACAAATAAGAGCAGCGCCGGGAGAAGGAACAGGAAGATCGTAACACCCTTTCCAATCGTTTCTTTAGCTTTATCTCTTTTAATATTATTAACCGTTATTGCATTATTATCAGCCATTGCCAATACCTTTCGGAAAAAATAATCCCTCCCGTTCCTCCCCAATGGGAGTTCTGGGAGGGATTTATAACATATTAACTAATTCCGGCTTAAGTCTATATGATTATCTGATATCCTTAGCCAGACCCTCAATAAACTGTGTTCCGTCTACCTGACATCCATATACCTGATCAACATATGAAAGATATGTGTTAGCATCGTCAGCGCTCATAGCTGTATCGCCGAAGAGAACGTATGAATCAGCATTTGCACAGATCTCAGATACTGCCTGTGTAAGGCCGTTGATTGAGCTTGTGTCGCCGTAAGGTGTCCAAGCGGGAAGTCCGCAGCCATCAAGATAACCATAGTGGCAGATTCTCTTACCAAGCTCGAATGTGTACTCTGCTGCTCTCTCTGCGTTAGGAGAAGATGCTGCTACTGCAAGAGTATCTGAAGGTCCACCGATAAGCTGTCCGAGTGAAGCCTTGTCAGCATTGATAACAGGGAACTCACTAACCTTAACCTTGGGGAAGAACTCCTCATTAGCTGCGAAGTCTGCACAGTTCCATGTACCGTTCATATAGAATGCATACTTACCTGCCATGAAGTTAGCCTTAACTTCGTCATTGGTAAGACCGATACCTGAAGGATCGAAGTAACCGTTGTTAACAAGACCCTGGAAAGTATCAACTGCTGCACCTACATCCGGATTGTTCCATGTTGCTCTTCCGAGGAAGATATCGTTAAGAGTATCAGCACCCACGCTCTTCTCTATAACAGACTCAAGGTACTCTGTAACACACCATGTCTCCTTACCTGCGCAACCGAAAGGAATGATTCCCTTAGCCTTAAGAGCGTCGCAGCAAGCGATGAAGTCTTCGTATGTTCCGGGAACATCATCATAGCCTACTTCCTTAAGAAGATCCATGTTAGCGAAGAGACCTACAATGTTCATTGTAAGCGGCACACCATAGTGCTTGCCGCCATATGTAGAGTTACCAAGCATAACCTCAGGAAGCTCATCCTTGTAATTCTGGTATGCGTCATCAAGGCAGTAAACCTTTCCTGCATCTACGAAATCACCAAGGAATGCGCAAGACCATGTGAAGAAGATGTCGGGCATCTCATCTGCAGAAACAGCAGCCTTGATCTTGGTCTTGTAAGACTGGTTCTCGAATGCTTCCCAGTTAAGAGTTACATCGGGGAATTCAGCTTCCATTTCCTTAATTGCTTCCTCATAAGAGTGTCTGTTAGAATCACTCTCTGTTGCGATACACCACATATTGAGTGTAATGGGCTCCCCTGCGCTTGCAGTGTCTGTTGCTGCTGCGTCTGCTGCCGGTGCCGCTGCATCAGCCGCGGGTGCTGCCGTGTCTGCTGCCGGTGCTGCCGTATCGGCTGCCGGTGCTGCACTGCTGCCGCATGCTGTAAGAGACAGAACCATTGCGCCTGCCAACAGCGTAGAAACTACACGTTTCATTTTCATAATATACCTCCTTAAATGAAAATTGGTGTGAGCGTGACGACCCTATGCCGCCACATCTATCAATAAGCGCCCCTTTAATGCGCTTATGACCATATCATTCCTCAGTCTTAACCATGGGCCAGGGATAGTCTATTATAAGCTCATTGCCCTTTAACTCATAATACAGTATCGCATCCTCTATGGGTTCATCATACATAAGCTTTATGGTGGAATTCTCCTCATCTACGATATAATGCCCGTAAAAGATGTCTTCCTCACTGAATGTACCCTTCTCGGTGAATCTGTACACCCATCCGTTATCCTGCTTCCATACACCCGTTATTCCATCGGGAGTGCCTTCTCCGTCAAAGGTATATGTGCTTTTCTCATAAAGGATCATCCCGTCCTTATCAGCTATATAACGAAGCTTTAATTCACTTCCGTCTTTCCCTTTAAGGTCTATATAGGAATCATCCTTAGTATAGCTGTACTTCGTCCCCTTATATATGGCCTTTCCGTCATCGGACAGAGACAATACCGTTACCTTCGGATCATGTATGTAAGCCCAGTTTTCTTTATACTTTCCACAGCCCGATGCCGTTAGCAGCATCGTAAAGGCAAAGATGAAGGTCAATAATTTTTTCATAACAATCCTTCTTCTATGCAATATGTATATCGCATATAAAAAATATAAATCAATTTTTCGACTCTTTGAATGGAAATCTTTTACTTTCGCAAGCACATTTTTTACTTCTTGACAATTTCAGAGGATGATGTGTGCTCTTTTTTGTGCACAATGCATAGAGGGCCCTCTATTTTCCAAGGCGCCTTCCCGCTACAAATACAAAGCATATATAATGCACAGCGAAGGTAAGCCCCCATGAAATGGGGTAAGAAATGTAGAGACATGTAGGAGTATGCACGATGGTAAAAACGGTAAATATCCATATGATTCTGAATACGCAGGCTCCCATTAAGGATACTATCATAGGCATTATGGAATAGCCCATTCCTCTTAAGGTTCCTACCATTACGTCCATCATACCGCAGAGATAATAGGTTAACATAATAACGCCCATTCTCTTAAGTCCGTAATCTATCACTCCGGCGTCCTCTGAATAAATGGACAAAAGCTGACCGCCGAAGACATAGGATATAAGTCCAAGAAGCGCCCCTGTCACGAAAACGCAGGAAAGGCAGGTATACATGATCTTCTTCACCCTTCCGTATTGCCTTGCGCCCATATTCTGTCCCGTAAAGCTTATGGCGGTCTGATGAAAGGCATTCATGGAATTGTATACAAAGCCCTCAAGATTCATGGCGGCTGTATTGCCGGCCACGGCGATAGCTCCGAAGCTGTTGACGGATGATTGTATGAGCACATTGGATATGGAAAAAAGAGAACCCTGAAAGCCCGCCGGAAGTCCGACTCTTGCAATGCGAATAAGCTTATCCCTGTGTATGGTAAGCCTGCTGAATTCAACCTTTATCACACTGTCGCTTTTTACCAGAACCCGAAGTACTAAAAGTGCCGATACCGCCTGCGATATTATAGTAGCAAAGGCCACCCCCCGCACACCGAGGTGGAATACGACCACAAAGATCACATTAAGGATCACATTGATAACCCCTGCAAGAGTAAGATAATACAGCGGTCTTCTGGTATCACCCACGGCACGCAGAATGGCAGCGCCGAAATTATATAAAAGCATTACCGGCATACCAAGGAAATATATGCGCATATATGCAACCGAGTGCGGAAGAACCTCAGAAGGCGTACCCATCAGCATAAGCATCGGGGATGCCGCAAAGAATCCTATAAGACACAGTGCCACTCCTCCTATAAGAGCCAGCAGCACTGAGGTATGGACCGTCTCGGATACCTCATTGTCCATCCTCGCCCCGTAAAAGTGAGCTATGGCAACATTCGATCCCACAGACAGCCCCAGGAATACATTGATAAGAAGATTGATAAGCGAGCTTGTGGCACCTACGGCAGCCAGTGCAACACTTCCGGCAAAGCGTCCGGCCACCACCATATCAGCCGCATTGAATAAAAGCTGCAACACTCCCGATGCTATAAGTGGAAGTGTGAACAGAAGTATCTTGCCAAGTATTGGACCGCTGCACATGTCCATTTCATATTTTCTGTCTGCCATAACTTAACGATCTATTTACTCTCATGATATCCGGTCTCTGTATTGACTGACCAGATATTACTCTTATCCTTTCTTCCCGTGATGATATTATTCACGGCCTCAAAAGATGTACACATTGAATGGTCGAGGTTATTGTATCTGTGCTGTCCGTTACGTCCCACACAATACAGATTATCAATACCGCTTAGATATTCGGTAAGCTCATCCATCCTCGAATATGTATCAAAATATGCTGGATAGGCTTTTTTGACCTTTTCCTCATGATAGTCTATCACATCGCTTCTGTCTGCGATAAGTCCGAGATTGATCATGTCCTTTATAGCAAAATCCGCGAATTCATCCTCAGACATTTCCCACCACTTATCGCCTTCGTAACAGAAATATTCAAGACCTATCCATACGGTATTCTCTATGTCCTTTATCATATAAGGCGACCAGTTGTTGTATATCTGGAAACGTCCCATCTCTATGCCCTTGTCATGCACATATACCCAGTTATCCGGGATTATATCGCTTATGGTCTTAAGCTTTGTCTTATTCTTAAGCAAAAGCCTCGGCACAAGCACACCGAGAGTAATATAGTCCCTGTAAGGCAGACCGTCCGCTATGCTCCTCATATCCTCAGGAACATCGTTCATCCCTGCCACGAGATCCTTAACAGGCATGGAAGAAATTATGATATCGCCCTTAAATTCCTTTTCCCCGCTCGGAGTCATAGCCTTTACGCCGGTAAGATGATCGTTCTCATCCTTTATCACGGCTGTTACCCTGTGATTTTTAAGTATCTCTCCGCCCTTCTTTAATATCTCGTCGGCGGTCACATCCCATAACTGACCGGGTCCTAACTTGGGATACTTGAACTTCTCTATAAGCGAGGTCTCCACTTCCCTGTTCTCTTTGCCCGGCATGATCTTACCGAACATATCCTTGACGATAGCCGCTATGGACAGACCCTTTACGCGCTGTGAGCCCCAGTCCGGAGCTATCGCACTGGGATGTCTCCCCCACAGATTCTCGGTATATCTTTCGAAAAACATACTGTAAAGCTTCTTGCCGAATCTGTTGATATAAAAATCCTCCAAAGACTTTTCCGGCCTTTTGTGAAGTACACTTGCCAGATATGACAGCCCGACCTGAATAGTCGTGACAAGCCCCATATTGGCCAATGTCTCGAATTTAAGCGAGATTGGGTAATCGAAGAATTTCCTCTTGAAGAATATTCTGGACACTCTCCTTCTTGTGAGCATGGTTCGGTCTTCCTTCTCCGGATCGGGTCCGCCCTTCCCAAGAGGTACTTCAACTCCGAGGGTCTTATAATCCCATGCCTTTTCTCCCTGTAAAGGAAGCATCATATCCCACCACTCATTGACTTTGTCAACCTTGGAGAAGAATCTGTGTCCGCCCATATCCATCCGGTTGCCCTTGTATTCAACCGTCTTGGATATTCCACCCATATGCTCGGACTCTTCAAGTACAGTTACCTCAATATCCTTTGCTTTGTCAAGAAGCTCATATGCTGCCGTAAGACCCGCAGGTCCGGCACCTATCACTATAGCCTTTCTCATAATAATCCCCTGTTTAAAGACTTCCTATTATTGTCTGGAAAATTCGTATACTGGTCTCATTGTCATAGTGAAGACCATCCGTAAGCCTGTATCCACTGTTCATAAGGTATGAATGCGTATCTATCCACTTGATGCCGGCTAACTGCCCTACAAGCTGTGAATTAAAATACTGAACCTGCTCCTCTGTCACATATGCGTTCTCCCATACCGGATTAACAGATACATAATATGTCTTCGCGCCTCTCGCCGCCCATTCGGCAGCCTTGACATTCACAAGTGCCGCGTACTTATTGACATTACCCACATCATTGACGCCTAAGCATATGACGACCTTGGTTCCCTTACCTACGATCTCATCTGCCTGAGGTATGGCTGTTGATTCCAACCAATTATAGCCCTTGGAATTCTGGCATATCCATGAACAGCCTCCACCGTTCGTGGCCTCTCTCATCATAACACACCTTGAATCACCTATAATGAGTACCCCCGCCGGTGCCTGCACTGTCTTGGCGCTTGCGGCAGCCTGTGCCGCCTGTGTTACCAAAGCAGCCTGCGCATTCGCATCCGCCGCCTGTGCTGCGGCATCTGCCACAGCTTCAACAGTCGGGGTCGGTATCACCGGAACATCCTCGCTTAAGTAATCATCACTGGCAAAGGCTATATCATCCTTGTAATTAAATTCATACCATCCGTCCTTATCTCTGCCTACTACCTGAACGGATTCTCCAAGCTTGATCATACCAATGGCTTCGAATTCGGTACTTGGGCCCTTTCTTATATTGACATTGCTTACCGCGTACATTGTCTTGGCTTCGGGAAAGGCCGTTATGCGGCTTAAGTCTACCTTCAGCTCCTGTACCTCCTTAACCTCATCGGCAGCTTCAGGAGTTATATCAGCCTCATCCTTCACTTCCTCAGCTTTTGCCTCCTCTGTAGGCTCTGCCTCTGGCTCCTTAGTAACAGGCTCCTCCACTATGCTCTCTATCTCCGGCATAACCACCTGGTCAGTACTTAATGCAGTCTCCTTACCGCAGGCCGTAAGCATCGTTACTGTCAATATCGATACCGTTGCCACGACTGATGTTCTTTTTAAGATCTTACCTATAGTTGTCATTTCAATCTCCTCGTTATCATCCCCGTAAGACTATTATACAATACTCCGAGCAAAACTCCAAAGGCAAGTGTTATGAAGCCGGATATGGAAGCCGCAACCGCATAGCCTTTTTCTTCAAATCTATATACCAGTGCCCAGAACATCGTAGTGTGCAGCATATATATGAAAAGCGAACACTCTCCCAGAGTCGTAAGCACAAGTCCCTTCCATGTGGGAATCATAAGTGCAATGCAGAGTATGATAAGGGTATAAAAGATACCGAACGCCATATCCCATGAAAAGGCACCCGGAACTCCTCTGCCTCCCGCCATCTTAAGTCCACCGTATGTATATACCGCTCCGATCAGGCCAATAAGACCTATGATAAGCTTATATATCACTCGCTCCGTAATATTCGGCCACTTACTCTCTGCCTCTGCCGCATATATACCTATAAGGAAGGACATATTGGATACCTCCCAGAAATCCGCATACCCCTTACTGTACAGATAATATGTCTGTCCGATTACCGCAGCGGTTATCAGTATTACTCTTAATCCTCCCCCCAACCGGTATATTAGCATAAAAGCCACATACATTACAAAGAGGACATTCATATACCAGAAGCCATGGGCTGTCAGTACGTCTATTATCTTGTCTTTCAGCACTCCCTCCGCAGATGCACTCTTCCATGTACCGTCATACAGATTGATAAGCGTCATACAGAGCACACAGGGGATATAGGCTCCGAACACTCTTTTTAGCACAAAGCTTGTATTTATACCCGAATTGTTATGCTTTGTCCTTCTGCTCCTTTCACTGCTTTTAACAAGGCCGTATCCCGATAGCAGCAGGAATATATCGACTCCGAAGGGGCCTATCACACTTATTAAGTCATGAGCCTTCTGATGGATCGGTTCCTCGTACATCCACCCCGCGTAGTGGCTGGCTATCACTATAAGTATCGCTATCCCTCGCAACATTTTGGATGTCTTCGAAGATATCATCTGTTTCCTCCCGTATACGTTAAATCATGAATAAATGCCTCACAGACTCATACAGTACCGGACTGTTATCCATAAGATTGACACTTCCCTCGCCTCCCATGAATACACACATACTATAGAAAAGACCCGCAAAAAAAGCAATTACGAATATAACCTGAAACTTCCTTACCTGCCCGTACTCCTTAAAGATAAGCAGCCATGAAAGCGCTGTCCCCAGTAGCAGCAAGGGTGCCGCATCACAGGTGTATCTGTATAGTATCCCTGCACCATTGACATCAAAGCCGACAACGACCAGCGCAAGGAGCAGCAAAAGCGCTACCGCGTATCTTACGCTTTTCCCTCTATCCTTTCCGATAAGAAATGGACCAAGCATTCCTAAAAGGAGCGCATTGGTGGCAAAGTAACCTCCATAGGTGTACTCTGTGGGGTTTTTCCCCATATATGCGGAATCAATGACCGAAGATGCGATAAACGGAAAGTCCGTCACTCTTACCGAAGGCTGCAGCAAAAAACAGTACATTCCGCGAAGAAGTCTGTTAATATTAAATCCCCTGTGATTCATATCATTGGTGGTAAGTGAATATGTTGCACCGAAATCAAGAATATTGCCAAATCTTGCATAATTGTACAGGCACACAACAATTGCCACAGCGATACAGGGAATACAGAAGATGATCGTATCCGCAATGGTCTTTCTTGTAAAAATGAGCCTCCTTTTAAGCGTCGGCTTCCCATCGGCAGACAGCGCATCTCCTTCTAAGAGGAGCATATATCCTGCCATAAACCAGATGACCATCATCTGCGGTCTGCAGCCTGCAATCAAAGAAAGAGACAGGGCTGCAAGGCACAGAAAAGCCTTTCTTAAATTACCCTTTGAATTACCTGCCGCTGCTACAAGTCCGATACCCCAGAATCCGAATGCTGCTGCAGATATTATGGGAATATTGTATATATCGGGTCTGGCTATCAGATATACCATATTGGAAAAAAGACATATGCACACACTTATGAGGATATAATACAGATACGGTACACCATTCTTTTTCTCCTTTTCCCGATATCCGTACCTTATCATCAGCTCCCACATGCATACGAATACACCTGTTACCAATATCGCATACATAATAAAATCAGCATTATAGTTAGTCAGATGATGTCCCGTTATCTTATAATACGGATAATAAAGAAGCAGCTCCGGCACTATCCCAAAATACACATAGTATTTGCCGTTATAATAAGCATAATCCATATTGTACGGAATCTCCTCTGCCGTCAGAGCATTTGTGTCATAAGGATTGTCTTTTTCAAGCAGCCTTAGATCCGCCTGCTCATTAAGGCTCACCCTTCCGTTATCCAAAGCCTCCGCAAGCTCCTGATACTGCTTATGATGCGGCCACGGACAGGCGACCATAAGTTCATTGCTTATGCTTAGCCATCTTCCCAGCAGAATGAGCATTGCACAGACAGCAGCCGCAAGTGCGATCTGCCTTTTATCTCCGCGCCTTATATATATACTCCACCCATATAATGCGGAATATGCCGTAATACTGATAAAAAGCGTCACTGCAACCAGTCTTATCCATCTTATATCATAGGGCTTTTTGGCATTGACCGATATCCTTCCCCCCGATATATCCGTTCCCTCCGGTACTGTTATGGCAACTCTTATGCTGTGCACCCTGCCGTATGGATATATATTGATATATCCGCTTCCGGACACCCCTTTTGCAACTCTCTCATACGGAAGCGAATATTCATATTCATCCCCTTCATCCGTAAGCATAACCTGCATGATAAATGAATCCGTATCTCTGTAATATACATCCTCGATGTACACATTCTTAACATAGTCATCTATAATGACCGTATCCGTGGAATAGCTTCCGTCCTCGCCGATCGATATATCACTGCCTATAACCATGGGAGTATTACCCATATCCCTTATCGCAGTTATGTTAAAAACGGTAAGCTCAAGTAAAAGGGCAATAAGAGCCCCTGCGATAAAGGCTGTAAGTATCCTGCCATTTCGCCCGACCGTCTTAAGCCTATCCCAATAATACTTATGCATCTGTCTATACTTTGCAAACATCCTAATTCGTATCTCTCCTACATATAATAATATCCAAGAGTCACTCTCTTGGATATTATCATCATGTTAATCCACAGATCAAATCGTCATTTATTTTTGGAGAACATAGTCTGCCTTGCGCCTCTCATGGGTCTGTCGTTAAGCACATCATTAACGGCATCCATTCTGAGTCCCGCATCTATGAAATCACAATTCTTACAGAAGGGCCAGTTCTGTCTTCCCTCACTTATGGCCTTTCTTAACTGAGTATACCTTGTCCCGTTCCATGCGTCCTTAAGCGTATCCTTCTTAAGATCTGCCAGAGTGGTCCTCTCATAATTGTCACAGCAGCATATTCCCATCCTTCAGTCAGGGAAGATGAACATATCTGTAAAGGGCATAAGGCATGTCTCCGTTATCACCTTATCGGTAGCTGCCTTATTGGGTGCGCTTCCTGCCCTGTTAGTCAGAACAGCCTTGATATAACGCATCTGTATAAGGATCTCCACATCACCGAATTCGTCCTCATGGCTCCTTACATAATCATATATTTCCCGTACATTCTTATGAAGCTTCATATCATCACAGTAATTATTGATTATGAGCTGATCGATGTAGGGAACTATAGACTTCACCTTATCTATATCAAGCAGAAGTCCGTTGGTAGACATGAATATAAAGCTGTCCGGAAGCTTCTCCCTGCAGTACTTATGAAATTCAACTATTCTGGTATCTATCCATGGTTCATTATTGCCATAGAGAGTCAGATGCCCCTTAAAGCCCCAGTCAGCAAGCTGATCGATTATGCTCTTAAAAAGCTCGTCTGTCATCTTGCACAAAGGTCTTTTTTCATTATTCCTGCTGGCAGCACAGAATTCACATGTGCTGTTGCATCTGTTGATGGTCTCAAGATTCACGATGAGCGGATGCGGTGGTTCACTGCTTCCGTTAAAGTAATCTATATATGCCTTCTGGCTCTTAGCCCTTGCCTTAAACTGAAGCTTAAGGTATGCACCGGAGGCAAGCATCGGAAAGCGCTTCTGCATCTCCCATCCGAATCTTCCCATAAAGTTATGTATTCTTATTGACATTTTTCACCCTTTTTCCATAAAATCCACTATGCCGAGCACATTGTGTGAGGCTCGCGAGGCGGTAAGCCATAATAAGTATCCGCCCTTAAGATATTACCACATGTTCACAATTCATACAAGAATATCACATAAGGAGACGACTCATCCTCATATTTGCCATGCAGCGAAAGCCCTAAGTCCCTTGCATTGTCAAGCTCTATCCTTGAGAATATGTATCTGCATCCAAGGCCTCTAAGCGCATCTGCGTCGATATAGAGGTTATGGTCTTCCGGCTCCATATTCCTTAGGGGAGCATATGTATTCTCACCGTTACCGGAAAAGATATAGGCTCTGGGTCCCCATTCATCAAAGTAGCTTTTAAACTCAGGCGATCTGTCCAGGGCCGGCTTAATGACCTCTCTCCACTTTTCCTTATATTCCTCCGTGTACATTCCGATGTAGCCGTCAAGTGTATATATCCCGTTGTATTCAAGCACAGCAGGATGCATTCCATACGCCACAGACCACTCATTATCGTATCCGATATCCCTCTTTAGTTGTGCAAAAAGATCCTCCGAGTAGAACTCTCTATAGCTTAAGGTGCTGGTGTCCCTGTTCTTCACAAGCTTATATGCCTGATTGTAGCACGTATAGTAGAAATCGTTATAGACCTGCGGTTCGAACATAACTATAACAGCGGCGAATACTGCTATCACATTGGCAATGGCCACCCATGCCTTTAATGATGTATCATACAGTCTCTTGCATATAAGGAACAAAAGAGCATACCAGAGAAATGCATTAAAGTAGATCGTTCTGTCGAACTGGAAGCCCTTAAGCTTGGGTACAAGCGTCTCAACAAGGGTTCTGGCCGGCTCATAATCATACAGACCGTATATAAGACTGTTAAGGATTATCCAGCCAAGGACCAGATTGAGCGGGTCCTTGAGTATCTGTCCATATTCCTTCTTTAACACGTATTTAGCGTTAGTAAATATAATCGTGATTAAACTAATTGGTAATATAACATATAGATGGGAATCCTGACAATGAAACTGGCTGTTAATAAAGCCGTCAAAGGCAAGCTTTATTACCTCTAACGGGGTAAGTGAAGCCGAGACCATGGAACTCCTTATAGTCACTGTATCCGAAAAGAGCATAGCCTTAAAAAGCCTGTATTCAAAGGTCATATATCCCGCACTGAGTATGATTATCCCCCAAAAAAGCGAAAGCGGAAATCTCCTGTCACGTATCCACAATATGATAACGGCCACCGACATGTAGCACAGGATAAAAAAGCCATGATATGAGAAATACGACAGAACCGGATATACAAAGAGCAATATACCATAGAGCAGCCTTTTCTTAACCTCATTCTCATAATAAAGCCTTCGAAGTATATATATAAGCCATGGAAGAGACGTAAAGGCAAGCCCGTATGTCGGGAATACCGGTATCATCCCGAAAGCCGTACCGATAACAAAGGCAAGCGGTCTGTATCTTGCGTAGTCCCTGCCGTATATATCCTTCGCAAGAATATTAAAGGAGACGAGTCCCACAAGTATCTTAAGGGCATATCCCGCAAAATAAGCCTCAAGAGGCTCGAAGACATAATACAATATATTGTACAGAAGGAATTCCGACCCGAATACATCTCTGTCCAGCCCACCAACTATCGGCAGGGTCACATCATGGGCAAAAAAAGCATTCTGCAGCTTCATAACCTTAAAATGAGCTACGAATAGATCCAGATTATCATGAATTGCTATATAGCTGTCATCTCTGTATATAATAAAGACCAACGCCTGAATAAAGAGCAGTAACTCCACAAGATACAGATACCACAGTTTTTTTACGCTGTTTTGCAGTTTTTTCATAATGTTAAATCGTCCTTTATACTTATCCACAAGCTTGGAATAACTCGGTGGATAAGTCTTAATCATAATTATATATTCCCTCTTCAAAACAATCAATCATTTGGTCTGTACAGAGCTCTATTTCACACTATGCTCATAATTGCATTTCATCTTGCATTTTTGACCTAAATATTGGGGATAAAATCTCATTCTTGCAATTTCTCACCCAATATCTTGTGTTTTCCTGCATTTTTGGCGGTTACTCATTGCGTGTGATATTGTATCTTTTATTATACGGATTTATTAAATCAAAAAAACAAGATGTTGTAGCCATAATACTAAAAACCACAACATCTAAGATAAGGCACTTATTAAAGCACCTGTAATTATTGCAAAATCCGATATATTGAAAACTATATTTTTGATAAAGCCCGGAGCCTTTGAAAAGATCAGATAATCCGTTACATAACCCTTCTTAATGCGATCATATGTATTGCTGAACGCACCACCGAGTAAAAGCCCCAAGCCGAACTTAAGAGGCTTAAGGCCTTTCATGGTAAGGGTAAATACAAAGACAAGCCCCATAACCACAGTAAGGAATACGGATAAGACCGTTACTAAAAAGGGTCTTTTGCTTCCGTGTCCTAAAAAAGCGCCTTTATTATGGTAGGTAATTATCCTTATCTTTCCGTCAAGAAGCTCGTAGGGAGTATCATTATCCTCTCTGGACTTTTTGATAACGTGATCAAGTCCCACTATTACAGGTGCAATAAGCATATGAAGCATTATTCCGTGATCTCCTTAAGCTCATCCCTCTCAGGAAGTGACGCAAGATTACTTCTGATGTCGATTATCGGTCCACCGGTTCCTTCGATATAATCTCTTGTTATAGTGACCCTTCCGATATTATCATCCTTAGGTATCTCATACATGATGTCAAGCATCAGCTCCTCTATTATAGCTCTTAAGGCTCTTGCTCCGGTATCCTTTTCCATTGCTTTCTTTGCTATGGCTTCGAGCGCATCATCATCAAAGCATAATTTAACCTCATCAAGCTCCAGCAGCTTTTCATATTGCTTGAGTATCGCATTTCGAGGCTCCTTAAGAATACGCACGAGCATATCCTCCGTAAGTCCCTTCAAGGTGCATATGATCGGAAGCCTGCCTATGAATTCGGGTATCATACCGAATTTCTTGATATCCTCCACAGTTACCTGCTGCAATATATCCTTATCTTTATCATATTTATCCTTAAGCTCGGCGCCATATCCTATGGAGGTCTTCTTCCGCAATCTCTGCTTAATGATCTCATCAAGATCCGGGAATGCGCCGCCGCATATGAAGAGGATATTCCTTGTATTCACCGTAGTCATGGGAACCATGGCGGTCTTACTGGACGCACCGACAGGAACCTCCACATTGGCTCCCTCCAAAAGCTTAAGCATACCCTGCTGTACGGACTCTCCGTTGACATCTCTTGAGCCGTGATTGTGCTTTTTAGCGATCTTATCTATCTCATCTATGAAGATTATCCCCTGCTCTGCTCTGTCCACATCATTATCGGCTGCTGCCAGAAGCTTGGATACAACACTCTCTATATCATCACCTATATATCCCGCCTCAGTTAAGGATGTGGCATCGGTTATCGCCAGTGGCACATCAAGCAGCCTTGCCAGTGTCTTCACAAGATATGTCTTGCCGCTTCCCGTAGGACCTATCATAAGCACGTTGGATTTCTCTATCTCAATGGAGTCCATTGTATCCGTGGCTACTCTTTTATAGTGATTATAGACCGCAACGGAAAGTATCTTTTTGGCCTTCTCCTGTCCGATCACGTATTCATCCAGCTGCTCCTTTATCTTATGGGGCGCCGGTATATCCTCAAGCTTTATTATAGGCTTGTGTTCCTTTGATTTTTTCACCCTCTGTCTTCCCGGCTCCGCTCCTCCGAAAAGATCCGACATATTAAGAAAGCTTATATTGGGGATACCCTGAAATATATTGCCGATAGGTGTTCCTCCCGGCTTACCCTTATCCGGCTCTGCTTCCTTCTTTTCATCGCTTTTCTCTTCATCATACACATCCGGTGTGACAGCCTCGTTATCCTTTGCATTCGTATCCTCAGGCTTCTCCTCCTGCTTCTCTTCACGCACTTTAGGCTCATCCTTATAGAATGAGCCTGAAGCACCTGTTATCTCCTGCATGAATTCCGCTATTGAATCCGGATTTAACCCCATTTTATTAAGATCGATACTGTTTACAGCATCCATTGTCCTGTTAAGACAATCCCGGCACACACATATATTATTCATCAGGTGTACCATCTTGCCTGCCTTGTCCTCGCTTCTGCGGCAAAGCATGCAGACCTCTTCGTATTCAGCCATATGTTCCTCTTCTATTCAAGTGCACTTTTATCTACGAGACGTACATCGAATGTCATATCCGTATATAATCCGTCCGACAGTCTGGAAGCGGTTATCTGTATCACTTCGTCTTTAGAATAATACTGAAGCTCTTCCTTTAACTCTTCCATCGATTTTACGCTCTTACCGCCTATAGCCGTGATCACATCACCCTGCTTAAGTCCGCTTTCGGCTGCTCCGGTACCTTCATATACCTGTCTTACAAGTACTCCGACAGGCAATCCGTACATCTTGGATACCTCCTCTGTCACTGTCTGACCGCCTATGCCGAGATATCCCTGCTTGCTCTCAGATACCTTTGTCCTATCTGCGCTTGTAACAATATCGCTTAAAATAGGCTGGGCTGAGGTTATCGGAATGGCAAATCCCACTCCGTCAATTGTCGATCCGCCTATCTTACTTGAGCTTATACCAATGACCTCACCGTTAATATTAAGCAGAGCTCCGCCTGAATTACCGGGATTAATGGCAGCATCCGTCTGTATCAGTCCCTTGGACACCGTACCGTCATCCATCTCAAGCGTCCTGTCTACAGCGCTTATGACTCCGTATGTAACAGTCTGCCCGTAACCGAGTGAATTACCTATTACTACCGCAGGCTCACCTATCTTGATATCATCTGAATTGCCAAGCTCTGCAACCTTGATGGCTTCTTTGGTCTCAGCGCTTAAATCATCCATATCCACTATAATGACAGCCAGATCAACATCCGCATCGGTTCCCTTTATGGTGGCCTCGGCATCCGAACCGTCTATGAATTGAACCTTTAGCCCTTCACTGTCCTCAACAACATGGTTATTGGTCGCAATATACAGCTTATCGTCATCCTGTCCGATTATAATGCCCGAACCGCTTCCCTCAGTCTCTTCCGAATACATCTGTCCCCAGAAGCTCTGTCCTGTTATGATGTATTTTCCCGTTATTGAGACTATTGAAGGCATTGCTGCATCTACCATATCCGATACATCAGTAACTACGGCAACGGCGGAGCCTTCCGCTTCTGTCTCAAAATCAGATTCAACCGCGCTGCTTGCAAAGTCCTCTGCATTGCCGGTGATCGCAGCCTCATCAGCCTTCTCCTGCGTAACAGCGCTGTTACTGTTGCCTGTTATCACTTTGTCTGAGCCGGATGCGGCTGTTCCCGGCAGGGTCTTGCCCATAAGGAAAAGCGTAACGCCTGCTGTCAGACCGAATACAACTCCAAGCCCAAGTGTTGCAAAAAGCTTTCCGGCAAAGCTGCCCTTTTTCTTGTCCTTTCCGGGCTTATCCGTCCCGAAGTCATTACTTACGGGCTTTGTCCTCTGCTCACCACTGTTATATCCGCCGGTGCTTCCCGTAGTATAGGTTGCCTTATCCGTTCCTCCGGTATAATCATAATGTCTTGCGGAATATACCCCTGTCTCGGAAGAAGTTCCTCTCACTTCATTCCCAGATACATTTCCTGTTTCATTTCTATCATATTCATCGTTCATAATTCCTCCTCCGGGACATTGATATCATCTTCATTACGGATATCTCTCACCGGTCCCTTGATGCTATATTGTTAATATAGCTCCGGTTTGTGAACAAACTGTGTTCAATATGTGATAATTCTATTATCTAATATCTGTTATCACGCCTTATTATATTATTCCACGGTAACGGATTTAGCCAGATTTCTCGGCTTATCCACATCCAGTCCCTTGGCTATACTTATATAATACCCCAGCAATTGCAGCGGGATAACGGCTAGAGAAGCCGCAAAATGCTCCTCTATCTTCGGTACATATACCGCAAAATCCACCGTATCTTCTATCTCATAATGCCCGTAGGTGGTAAGCCCCATTAAAAATGCGCCTCTCGCCTTACACTCTACCATGTTGCTCACAGTCTTCTCATAGAGGTCATTCTGTGTGAGAACTCCTATCACAAGTATGCCGTCTTCTATAAGGCTTATGGTCCCGTGCTTAAGCTCACCTGCCGCATATGCCTCGGAATGTATATAGGATATCTCCTTCATCTTAAGGCTTCCCTCAAGACACGCGGCATAGTCTATTCCTCTGCCGACGAAGAATACATCCTTGGAATTGGCATACTTGGCTGCGAACCACTGAAGCCTTTCCTTATCGCTTAATATCTTCTCTATCTTGTCGGGAATGGTAAGCATGGATGCGATATACTCCTCATAATCATCCTTATTCACTATCCCTTTTACAAATCCGAACTGCACCGCCAGTACATAGCTTGCGATAAGCTGTGTGCTGTATGCCTTGGTTGTAGCCACGGCTATCTCAGGTCCCGCAAGGGTATACAGGATATGATCCGCCTCTCTTGCTATCGAAGAGCCTACCACATTGACGATACCAAGAGTAGTCGCTCCTCTTTTCTTGGCTTCACGCAGTGCCGCCAGAGAATCCGCTGTCTCTCCCGACTGGGATATTATTATCACCAGATCCCCCTTATCAAGAAGAGGATTCCTGTATCTGAACTCTGAGGCCAACTCCACTCTTACCGGAATATGAGCCAGATCCTCGAATACATATTGTGCTGCCATCCCCACATGCCACGCAGAGCCGCAGGCAACGATATATATCCTTTTATATTCCTCTATATCCTTATCCGTAATACCTACATCCTTAAGGTCGATCTTACCGTCTTTTATAAGAGAATTTAAGGTGTCCTCCACAGCCTTGGGCTGTTCATGGATCTCCTTCATCATGAAGTGCTCATATCCACCCTTCTCCGCAGCCTCGGCATCCCACTCTATCTCTGTCTTCTCTTTGGTTATCTCATCTCCGTCAAGATTATAGAAGTGTACCTCTCCTGCCTTAAGACACGCCATCTCCTGATTGCCTATATAGTATACATTACGTGTATACTTAAGTATCGCCGGAACATCCGATGCCACAAAGGTCTCTCCGTTCTCCACGCCGATGACCATGGGTGAATCCTTACGCGCCACCCATATCTCATCCGGGCGTTCCCTGAACATAAGTGCAAGGGCATATGAACCCCTCACTCTCACCATTGTCTTGGCAATCGCATCGATGGGACCTATATTGTACTTATTATAGTAATAGTCCACCAGCTTGACCGCTACCTCCGTATCCGTCTGCGAATAGAAGGAATAGTCATGTCTAAGCAGCTTCTCCCTCAGTTCCTGATAATTCTCAATGATACCGTTATGAACGCCCACTACATTAGACTGTTCGCTCCCCATACCATGCTCTGACTGTGACGAAGATACATGAGGATGAGCATTGATCTCGGAAGGCTCACCGTGCGTAGCCCATCTGGTATGACCTATTCCTATGGTACCTTTTAAGGACGCTCCGTCATTGGTCTTCTCGGAAAGCACCTTAAGTCTGCCCTTGGCCTTGACCACATGAACCTTTCCCGCCTTATCCCTTACAGCAAGTCCTGCCGAATCATATCCTCTGTATTCAAGCTTCGACAATCCCTCCAAGAGTATGGGTGCCGCCTGCATCTTACCTACATATCCAACTATTCCGCACATTGCTTCTCCTCCGTAAAATATCCGGGATTCATAGATACCCTTTTAATCAAGCCAACCGGAAGTCTCTTATAATGCTTCCCCGTAAGATATCCGCAATATCTGCTAATTATCCTGACAAGATAAAGCGGAATCCTGTGAACATTCTTCGTATGTATCAACTCCCCCATAGTGGCAAGCACAAGCTTCTTCCCTTCAGCTTCCGATGAAAGCCCCCTGAAAACCTCAGGATACTGCGCCTGTGATATGCCTATATCCACATTACGCCTAAACTGCTCCCCTGCATTATAATCATGGGAGTGATAGACTCTGGCTTCTGCGCTATAGGCGATCATATAGCCCGCCTTGACCGCTCCGGCCGCATATATCATATCCTCGTTGAATATCGTCTTTTTTACAAAGCCGCCAAGTCTGTCATATACATCACGTCTGTAGGCACAGCTTACATTGGAACAGAAGTATGCCTTAATACCGAGCCTGTCCACATCCGCCGCTCCCTTAAGCACCGATTTATCAGGGTAGTTGAATTCTCTCGTGTACCGCTCTTCCACACTGCAGCCTTCCTTGGGCAGCTGTCTGGCATAGCTTACCGCTACCCTCTCATCCTTGAGAGGACGAATGAGATTCTCTATAAAGAACCTGTCCGCTGGAATAGCATCCTGCGTCATGAAGATCATTATATCCCCGTCGGAGAGCCCTGCTGCCTCGGCTCTGGTCTTGCCATGATCAAATTCAGACTTTTTGATATTGCGTATCATTATAAGCTCTTTATCCGGAACATAGCCTGTTCTTTTAAAAAGCTCCTCAAGGTATCTCTCCTCGGTATTGATCAAGATTATCCTGTCCGGCTTACACGTCTGCTCCTTAAGGCTTTCAAGTATCTTAAGTAACTCCTCATCCGGCTTGTAAGTCGGGATCATAACATCCGTCATAAATCAGTATCCCGTATCCGCAGATATCTGGCTGCTATACTTAACCACCTCAGAAGAGGGTGTATATTCATCATTATCAAATAAGAATTTCTGTAAAAGTATCACATTCTCTTCAAGATTATCCGGTATAACACATGCTCCCTTAGAGCCAACCTTGGCTCCGGCTCTGTTAGATTCAAAGGGGAAGCCGTCATCGGCAACTATGGTATACCTGCTTATGCCGCCCAAAAGCTCTATTATCTCATCATAATCAAGAGATGTGGATATATAATCCTTTACTCCGTCATAGGCATCTGCCAGCTCTTTAGGTCCTACGGTCTTAGCCTTCTCTACACACTTGCTTATGACCGTTCTCTGCCTTTCCGCTCTCATGAAGTCATTACCCACATATCTTATCCTGCAGTATGCGGTAGCCTGTAATCCATTGAGAGTCTGAGTACCGGCGCTTGTCACAGCGGTGTAGTCCTTACCCTCCGTGGCATAATATGTCTCATTATCCGATGACTTACCCACCATACTTATCTGATAATTATTAAGATGAACTATCTCATCCTCTCTTACATCTATTGTGACCCCGCCGAGAGCATCCACGATCTTGGCAAGTCCCGTAAAACCAACCGTAACATAGTCCGTTATGTTAAGATCCAGATTCATGTTAAGCATATTGATAGCCTGCTCAGGACCTCCCTTGGCATATGCGGCATTACACTTATTGTATGTGTCATTACCCAGATTAAGGTAGGTATCTCTGAATACTGACAGAAGCTTGACATCCCCGGTGTCCTCATTCACGGATGCGATTATTATAGTGTCGGAACGGTTGCCTTTTCCAAGGGATTTATCTCTTGCATCTACTCCGAACAGGGCGATATTGCGATATCCCTTAAGTGTTACATTGGAAGCCACATTCTCATTCATAACTATGTCTGCTTCATTGATCTTGATCTTCTGTATGGAGGTTCCCTGCTTAACGAACCATACCACCGCTACAAGTCCCATCAGTACGACTATCTCAGCCATCAGAAGAAGTATACGGCGACGCTTTTTCGCTTTTTTCCTTGCTATTGCCTGCGCTCTTCTCCTAGCCTCTTCTCTTTCTCTGCTAACTCTGCCGGTTGCCATCTAAGTCTCTCCAATCTCTTTCATTAATCTGTCCCTAATAGGCATTCTCATTGATAAATCCTCTGAATACGGTTAAGAAGATTATCTTGATATCAAACCTGAAGGACCAGTTCTCTATGTAATATATATCGTAATCTATCCTCTTACGGATGGAGGTATCCCCTCTGAAGCCATTGATCTGTGCCCATCCCGTAAGTCCGGGTCTTACCTGATGCTTGATCATGTATCTTGGGATCTCTTCCTTGAACTTCTCGACAAACTGCGGTCTCTCCGGTCTGGGGCCCACTATGCTCATATCACCGCGTAAGATATTGATAAGCTGGGGAAGCTCGTCGATACTTGTCCTACGGAAGAATCTTCCTACTCCGGTGACTCTGGGATCGTTCTTAACCGTCCAGCCCTTGGCCTCCTCTTCATCACTCTGTACATACATGGTCCTGAACTTATACATACTGAAGGACTTATTGTGAAGTCCCACTCTCTCCTGCTTGAATATAACAGGTCCCTTACTGGTACACTTGATGATTACGGCCACAGCCACCAGGAAGGGTGAAAGCACGATCAGACCGATCAGTGAGCATACTATATCGAATACCCTCTTGATTATGGCATTGAAGGTATTGGTCAAGGGTATATACCTTATATTGATGACCGGCAGGCCGTTAAGATCCTCAGTATAGGGTCTGTTGGGAATAAGGCTGTTATAATCCGGAATGAACTTGGTATGTACGCCGGATTTCTCACACATGGCCACCAGCTCTTCAAGTCTGTCGTAATCTGACAGTGCCAGCGTGACCGCTATCTCATCCAACTGGCTTACCGGAAGTATCATGCTGAGATTTTCTATACAGCCTATTACCTTAACGCCCTTATATGTAGTACCTCTGGGCACCTTATCATCCAGTATGCCCCTGACCACATATCCCCACTGGGGATTGGCCTTGATCCTGTTGATGTATTCTTCTGCCGCCCTCGAATACCCTATTAACAGTATATGCTTGATGTTATAGCCTCTGCTCCTTATATGGCTTAATATCCACCTTATGATAAGTCTCTCGAATATCATGAAGAAGGCGCATACTACGGAATATATGGCTATCAGTCCTCTTGAGAAATCGCTTATCTTAAAAACAGCTATACATACTAAGAATACGAAAGCACCGCCAATGTTCGCGCCGAACACCTGTGTTATCTCAGTCTCTATCCTCCTTGTACGCTTAGGCGTGTACATCTTGTTAAGGTAATAGAGAACAAGATATCCGGGCACAATAAAATACAATGCAGAAAAATAAAACTGCATCGTGTATGCTCCCGCACCCGTATCCGCAAAAGGACCCTCGAATTTGATCCACCATGACAGAAGATACGAGCCGGCTACGACTATTGCATCCAAAAGGACCTGTAATCTGTTAAAGTATTTCTGGTTATCCTTGATCATCCTTTTTCCCCGCGCTTATACTCCCCTCATCACCTAAAGTATTGTACAATAATACCTTCTTTTGTTCAACCTGACCGGTATTATACCTCATATCGGCAACAATAAGGCTACAGCAGTCTCCTTACGATGCCTGCAAGAAGCTGCAGTTCTATGGATATATAATTCGGCAGTTCACGTATAGTAAACCTTACCTTCTTATCCCTGCCGCTTTTACTGTACCCAAGCGATATCCCCTCTAAAAGTCCTCTGATATATACCTTCCCGTAACCCTTAAGTACAAAAAACACTGTCTTGATGCCAAAGCCCGTCATAAGAAACGGCATATTGACAAGCTGTTGAAGTATCGGCATATTCTTGCAGATAAGGTATGTGCTGTTACGGCTGCTTAGCTTCACCTTGAATTCATTATATCTTGAACCCGAATAACCGCTTCCCGCATGCAGCACCTCGGCTGTGGGCTCGTATACATTGACATATCCCTTTATCCGCGCCCTGTAGCCTATATCCACATCCTCAAGATAGGCAAAATGCGCTTCATCAAAGTACCCTATCTCATCCAGGATGCTCTTCCTGTATATTGCGGCGCCGGCGCATGAGCTGAATATGCGCCTTGCTTTGCCTGCCTTGGATGCAGGTCTGCCCTTAGCGTAAGCATATGCCCATCCAAGAGCACAATAGTAATCCCCCGCTCCGTCCATAATATCCGGATCTGCCATACTTAACATCCTGGCACTTGCGCTGAATATCCTCTCATCCGAATCAAGCGCTTTTTCCAGATTACTCACAAAGTGCTGTCTTACCTTCGTATCATTGTTAAGCAGGAGCACATATTCTGTATCCGCTGCCTCTATTCCTCTGTTGACCGCATACGCAAAGCCCGTATTGGAAGTAAGTTCTATCAACGTATATTCCGGAAAGCTCTCCCTTACCATGTCAGCGCTTCCATCCGTTGATCCGTTATCCACAACTATGACCTTAAAGTCCTCATAAGAGCACTCTTTCAGGCTCTCAAGGCAATCCCTGAGGTAATCTATTCCGTTGTAATTGGGTATAACGACAGTAGTCTTCATACAGTAATTCATTCAGGCATAAGGCGCACCTACAGCAAAAATTCCGGATCATAGTACAGAAGATATCCTTCAAGGCTTATCTCCCTTGACAGATCAACTCCGGCATCAAGATAGTCTATATCCTCGTAATTAACCGGTGCAAGGCAGGCCGATACATCCACATAAGGGGAACGTATACTCTTTGTCTCTATCTTATGCTCAAGCTCACTTATAGCCTCTCTGTTAAAAAGATGCAGATGCTTCTCATCCTTAGCGATCTTAACCGCAAGATATGCCAGATCGTCCAGTATCATCATATTGCGCACATCAATATACAACGCATCCTGCTGTAGTTTTGCCCTGTGCATATACCCGCTGAATTTAACGCTTAAGCCGTCATATATGCAGGTCTTGGTAGAATCCATTATACCGCCTGTTATCTTACCGTCTCTTATGACCGGGCCTCCGATGGCTCCTATATCATACCTGTTAAGAAAGAGGTTGTACGCTATGGCACCTCTTACGCTTGCTGTAAGCTCATTCTTGCGCGCTATCTCCGGGCCGTTCTTCGGATATATGAGCTCATCCCTGTAGTTGATCCTGAAAAAGCCGTTATGCTTCGTCGGCATTACATCCGCCGCAATACCGGATTTCTTAAGGTAATCCGACACCGCCCTTCTTCCGGCCTCATAAGCATACAGCTTGCTTCCCGGATTGGACGAGGTCGAATCATCATGACATCTCCAGTGATATAAGACCTTGGGGATATGCCCGTATACCATCTCCCTATCATCCGACAGCTCTCTGGTAGCAGCGAAGCTTCTAAGCACCAGATCATGATCCTGCGCCCCGTCGAAGAAGCTTCTTAAGCCAAGCTCCTTGAAAAGCTCCGCCTTGATGACAAAAAAGTGGCATATATAATTATTGGTAAGCAGCAGATCCGGATTAAAGCCGGGCTTAAAATTAGGCTCGAAAAACTTCTTTCCTTGGGCATCACACTTATCCTCATCCGTATAAAGGAAAGCGCACTCCCTGCCATCCTTACATGTCTTCTCTATGTATGTTGCGCATTCATACAGGCAATCGGGCGTGATCACATCATCATGGTCAAGCAAGCCGACATATTTCCCGTTTATAAGTCTTCTTGCGGAATTGGTATTAGCTGATATTCCCTTATTCTCGGACAGTTGAAGATACTTGATCCTGTGATCCTTGTACTTACCCGCTGCCTTCCTTACGGTGGGCAGCTTGGATGCGTCAGCGATTATCAGCTCAAAGCAGCCGTAGGTCTGTGCGAGCACAGATTCAATGCATGCCTCAATGTAGCTCTCCTTTGTGTCGTATGCAGGGACGATTATACTGAATTTAACAGGATCATCCCATATCTTCTCGCGCTGTTTAAGAAGAATGTCTGCTGACGGCTCCGTATAGGAGTACTCCTTTTTATCCGTAAGACGCTCCATTGACGCATAAAATGTGTCCTCTATTCCGTTTTTCTTAAGATAACTATACGCCTTACGTATGTTCCCGAATGCCATTGTGTATCTACTCCCGTCCTATGGTCAGCTTCATACCCTTAACCATATAGCAGACGAATAATGCAAGTATGCCCACCGGGATATGTATACACTCCCGATGGGCCAATCTACGTAAAATGGGCTTAGAGATAGGACTTAAGTGCTTCAGTAAGCTTCTTGTTCTTAAGTGCCGCATCCTCTAAAGAATCTCCCTTAACACCCATATAGAACTTGATCTTGGGCTCCGTACCCGAAGGTCTTGCACAGCACCAAGAATCCTCCGACAGTTCAAAATACAGAACATTGGACTTGGGCAGACCCGTGGGAGATGTCTGTCCTGTCCGTATATCAGTGATCACATCCTTATCGTAATCCCTAAGCTTAAGCACCTCAAGGTCCCCGAAGTTCTTAGGCGGATTGGCTCTTAACTTATCCATTATCTCCTGTATCTGCTTCGAACCGTCCACACCCTTAAGCGTGATCGTATACATATCCTCTTTGTAATATCCGAATTCCTCATACAGCTTAAGCATCTGATCCCATAAGGTCAGTCCGTGCGCCTTGCACCAAGCCGCCGCTTCACACAGACACATTACCGCAACTACAGCATCCTTATCTCTTGCATGTGTTCCGACGAGACATCCGTAGGATTCCTCGAAGCCAAATACATAGCTTCCCTTTCCTGTATCTTCAAAGCCCTTGATAACTCTGCCTATATATTTGAAGCCCGTAAGAACCTCTATCAGCTTCACTCCGTACTTCTTCGCTATCCTGTCTGCAAGATTGGTGCTGACTATGGTCTTGACCATGGAAGCATCTGAAGGCATTGTACCTGTAGCCGTGCGCTCTCTTAAGATATACTCGGCGACGATCATCCCCGACATATTGCCCGTGAATGGCATATACTCACCGCTTTTTGTATCCAGTGCATATATTCCCAGCCTGTCCGCATCCGGGTCGGTAGCAAGTACGATATCCGCATTCTTCTCCTTGGCAAGCTTAAGTGCCAGTGTGAATGCCTTGGGGTCCTCCGGATTGGGATATTCAAGCGTGGTGAAGTCCGGATCGGGAAGCTCCTGCTCAGGAACAACATACACATTCTTAAAGCCAAGTTCACTTAATATCCTTCGTACAGGCTTATTACCGGTGCCGTGGAAGGGCGTATATACGATCTTAATATCCTCAGCCATCTGCTTAATGACATCCGGATGTATGATCTGCTTCTTAAGCTCCTCCATGTACTTATCATCTATCTCTTGTCCGATCACCGTATACAGACCTTTGGAAACAGCATCTTTCTTCTTCATGGTCTTAACATCATGGTAATCCGTCACCTTCTTAACTTCCGCAATGATCTCCCCGTCCATGGGAACGGACACCTGTGCTCCGTCCTCCCAGTAGACCTTATAGCCATTGTACTCCGGAGGATTGTGGCTTGCAGTGACAACTATGCCCGATATGCATCCGAGTGTGCGGAGCGCAAAGCTTAATTCCGGCGTGGGACGAAGTTCATCAAAAACATACGCCTTGATACCGTTGGCAGCAAGGCAGAGTGCTGCTTCATCGGCAAATTCCGGACTAAATCTTCTTGAGTCGTAGGCTATCGCTACTCCCTTATCCTGACCGCCCTTAGACACTATATAATTGGCAAGTCCCTGAGTTGCCTTCCTTACCGTATATATGTTCATCCTGTTGGTTCCGGCACCGATCACACCTCTTAAGCCTCCGGTACCGAACTCCAGCTCTTTATAGAATCTGTCCTCTATCTCCTTATCGTTGTCCGATATTGCCTTAAGCTCTTCCTTGGTGGCCGTATCAAAATAGTCATCATTAAGCCAGAATTCATATTCGTCCCTGTAACTCATGTAATAACCTCCTTAATCTTGTACGCTCGTTATAGCTTAGAATGCGTCAGCTATACTTCCAATATATTAACATATCTTAACCGAATAGTCACTTCTATCCAATGAGAAATTGGGGTTATAATACGGGTCTCCGGCCTCAAGCTCAGCCTTCCATTTGTCCTTAAATCTCGCGGATTCTTCATTGTATCTTTCCGCCTTTTCTCCGGAATCATCCAGTCCCCTGCTCACCGATTCGAAGTGATACAGCTCGGCGAAGGGCGTGAATACATTAAGTAAGCCCTCCCTGCGAAGTCTTAAGCAGAAGTCCACATCATTAAGCGATACCGCAAAATGATCATCCAGACCGCCGTTTTTAATGAAGATATGCTTGGCAACCATAAGACACGCACCGGTAACTGCCGTAACATCCTGCGCATAGCATAGCCTTCCCATGTATCCCAGATTATCATACGACTTGCCGTAATGGGTATGCCCCGCGGTTCTGTGAGCTCCGAGACCTATCACCACACCCGCATGCTGAATGGACTTATCCCCATAGAGAAGCTTCGCGCCCACAGCACCTACATCCTTACGCTGTGCGTACATAAGCATCTGCTCCATCCAATTCGGTGTCAACACCTGTGTATCGTTATTAAGCAGGACTATATACTGTCCATCCGCGTACTCCACGCCGTAATTATTGACTCTTGAGTAGTTGAATTCTCCCACATACCTTACAAGCTTGATCCTCTTGTCGTTTTTGTCGTTTAACTGCCTGTAGTAATCCTCTATCTCATCAGTTGTGGAATTATTCTCAACTATCACGATCTCATAATTATCATATGTGCTTCTTTCAAGTATTGAGCTTACACAACGGGAGAGGTCGTCCCTGTGGTCCTTATTGGGTATGATTATGGATATCTTGGGATTGCCTATTAACTCATAATCTATCCTGAAGATGGTCTCGAACGCCCTCGTGCTGCTTATCGTAAAGTTCTTAAAGCCCTTAGCGTGTAAATGGTCGGCCACTGCGCCCTTAGCCGCTTCTATGGCATATTCCTTGGCGCTGATATCGCTTGCCACGCTTCCCGCATGGGATCTCCAGTAGTACATAAGCTTCGGTATATGCACAATGTTCTTAGCCCTATCCGTAAGCCTTAATATCATGTCATGATCCTGACTTCCGTCGAATTCGGATCTGAAAAGCTCCGTTCCGTTAAGAAGCTCTCTCTTAAAGCAACTGAAATGACATATATAATTATTGGCTCTCAGATTATCTATGGCAAAATCAGGCTTAAAATGCATCGTTATCATCTTGTCTATATTATTCTTATGGAAAGTCGCCTCATCACAATACAGATAGTCCGCATCCTGTTCGTTGATAGCCTTAACATATTCAAAAAGCACGGCCGGATGCAATATATCATCATGATCGAACAATCCGATATACTCACCGGAAGATGCGGCCAGCGCCTCATTGGTATTGCCGGATATACCCTCGTTCTTATCAAGCCTTATATACTTACCCCTTGAATCCTTAGCCGCCTCTTTTTCAAAAAACTCTCCCACATATCCGTGAGAAGCATCCGAACCGTCGGCAAGAACAAGCTCCCAATTGCCGTATGTCTGCGCCTTCACAGACTCATACATGCCTTCCATGAAGACCTTGGGTGTATTATAAAGCGGAACAAGTATGCTTATAAGCGGCCTTTTGGCGAAGCTGTAGTTCTCCTGCTCCTTCCTCTGTTCTTCACTTGGAAAGCTTGCCTTTCCGTATCCCTTCTTAGCCTTGGCTTCCCTTATCTTATATGCGACCTTGGACACAAAGCCCCTAAAGCCACCGAGATTCCTGATCCGTTTTCTTAATTTGCCGAACCTTAACATGGCATCCCTTATCCCCTTGGTATGACGCCAGAGAGGATTATTGTGAATCCTGTCAAGTCTGAAGGTAAGACTTGCGTTCTCCTCCTCAAGCTTCGCTATCTTGGCAGCGAATTCCCTGTTCTTTTCTCTTTCGGCTTCATAGAGCTTCTTATAGCTTTCACTCATTTTTAATGTACCTGTTAGTGAACCTGCACAGCACAAGCCTTGAAGCAAGGCCTCTTGCCATGACTCCTACCTGATACTCGCCCTTAGGCATAGCGGACATATCCGGTACAACCGAAAAGCCGCATAATGCCGGTCTTTCGTTCCTGTCCAGATTGATCTCCAGATCCGGCCTGTATATCCTGTTGCACGGAAGTTCGTATATCCCGTTATCCCCTTTAAAAAGGAGCTTAAAATCAAAGCACGAATTGTCACTTCCCGCCACAAAAGAATACCCGCCTATGTATATTATATCGTCAGCATTCTCTTCTTCAGACTCAGGACCCAGCCAGTACTTTAATGTTCCGCACTGTTCAAGGCTGATTATCAGGCATTCATTGTACCATGAATCCTTTATCCGGTATCTTATCCTGCGCGGAACCTTCATATCCGGCTTCTTCGTTCCATCATACTCGTATTCGTAAGCATAGGTATAATTACTGTCCAGTATATCTCTTGTCAGATAATCGTGATAGTACGGATCGACCATATATAAGGCCCTGTGCTTCTCATAGAGCCTCTCCCGCTCTCCCGTAAGCCTTATGATCTTCTCTCTTGACTCGTCATCTCCTCTGCTAAGCGACTCATAGTGCCACAGGTGGGTCGTATTGACCACCACATTGTACAGTCCCTTCTCATATAGGCTAAAGCACAGATCAACATCATTAAAGGCTACCGCAAATGACTCATCAAAGCCTCCGACATCGTCAAACTTCCCGCGTTCTATAAGCAGACATGCTCCCGTGACCGCAATGACATCTCTGTCCACATCACTCGCATGATCGTAATATACCCTGTTATCTTCCTTATATTGCAGCTTGTGCACAGGTCCGAGACGGAGATTGGTTATTCCGCAGTGCTGGATCACCCTGCTCCTTGGATAATACAACTTCGCTCCGACTGCTCCGACATGCCCCTTTACGGCATATTTCATCATCTTTTTAAGCCACGCACCGTCTCTTACCTCTATATCATCATTAAGAAAAAGCAGGTAATCTCCCTTTGCTTCCCCGGCCAGTCTGTTGCAGATTGCGGAGAAGTTAAAAGCCTGCGGCAGATACAGATATTTAATGCCTTTGCAGCTATCCTTCGCCTTACTTTTAATATCATCCACGATCTGCTCAATCATGATTTTATTTTCATCATTACTGCCGTTGTCAAGCACGATGATTTCGTATGTAACACCTGTTGTTCTATCTGTGATTGAATCCAACACCTGCTTTAACACCCCCGGATTATCTTTGGAGGGTATCAGTATGGATATCAGCTCACCGTTATATACATACTCTTCCCCGCTGCCTTCCGGATACAGAGTCTTGGAATAATCATTATGGTACAGAACATAATCCACATGGATCACCTGTTCTCTGTTAAGTCCTCCGGTAAGCGCAAGCGTAAGCTCATATATATCACTTATACTCTCTGCTTCAGCCGTGATCGCCTGTCTTTTAACCGCTACCACATTGCCCATATACATATAGCTTTGCAGTGTATCCGGCGACCATTCGGGTCTTAATATGGGATTCATCCTCACAGTCTTATTGGAGTTATACTCATCCTCATCCCCGTATACCACAAGAGCGTCGGGATGCTCCTTAAAAGCGGATACGACCGCATACAGAGCTCTTATTGCAAGCTTCTTCCTGTCATTGACAAAAAGGATGATATCACCTGCATAATTACTCTTACCCACCTTAGAGTATTCAACAACCTGTACGTCATCAGTATTGGGAAGTGTACCCGCAAGATACTCAAGCTCTTTCTGTCTGATCCACGAATCATATGACACATAGCTTAGGTCAAGCTCTCTCTCATATCTGTTATGAAGTTGCATTACCCTTGGGGCTCTTATTATCTCTTTAACTCTCTGTAGCATCACTTCTCCTAGAATCTGAACCTTTTCGACACCTCATCCTTAAGGGCTTCCGTCATCGCGGCGGGTATCGGGGTAGTGTTCATATTGATCTTAAGCGTATTGCCCGTGCTCCTTACCCTGTCCTTAACCTCTATTACAATGCACGGATCGTCATAGAAGAATAGCAGCAGTACACCTTCCTTGGAATTAAGCTTCCTGCCATTGATATATATGCGCTTATTATCCTTAAGCTCGAAGCTCTCTCCGTTAAGGGTTACTTCCCTTAAGGTGGTCATGCAGTTATCCATCATGGGATCTATACGGACCTTCCTTGCCTTTGACGGAATATCCAGCTCAAAAGTCACATCTCCCTTACTGTCATAGCTTTCATTTATGAAATACGACTCCTCTTCATTAAAGCCGGCTCCCGTATCCGTATATATCTGTATTGCCTTCTTCATATTATCCGCAGGAGATAAGCCGCCGAAGCTGTCCGGGGTTATGACTGCCCTGCCTATCCGCTCTCTTATCTCTCCTAAGCTAAGCTGCCTGCCCGTCACTTCCTTCTGGAAGAAGGCTTCCTTTTCCCTAAGGCCCTCCGCCTCGTCCGCAGTGAGGTTAAGCCGGTTTAAAATTAATTCGTAATTTAAGTTATTCCTGTCATCATCCTCTAAGAGATAACAGTACAACGCTCTGAAAGCAAGCTCCTTACTTGGCACCTGCTTATACTCCGTCCACTCATAATCTATCACCGTCCACGATCCGTTCATGTAATCCTCAGGCACCAGGATATTAGAAAATACCAGATCGCAATCTGCTACAGCCTTATCCTCTCCGTAGCTTATTCTCTTATAATACTCATCAAAAAGTGCAGCGAACGCTTCCTCATCCCGTCTTCTTACATATTCGTCGAACAGCTCGCTTAGTGGTCTTCCTTTTACCAGAGGAAATGATACTCCCTTATCATCCTCCATGACCTCACAGGGACATATGGTAAGCTTGCTTCCCTCATATCTTGCCTTAAGCAGCTCATAGCTCTTGTGCATATTGGTTATATGCGTAAGCCCCTCAGTAGGCATAAGAGCCCGCTTTATGACCTTGTCCTCTCTTATCTCCGTGCATATCCGGTAGCTTGCCGCTCTGTCACCGGAGTACCTTGCATACAGGGTTTCGGGCTTCGATCCTATAACAAGCATATAAGAATTGGAGAAGAAGGGGAACTGTTCCTCATCAAGCACTCCGTCAAAAGCCGCCTTCTCATCAAAAAGCTTAAGCCTGTCTCTGTCAAAATTCCTGTCGTTATTGCACAGCTCACCCTTCCCCGGAAGCCTGTCGTCCGAGAACAGGGTCGTCATGAACTTATAGTCCGGATACGGATAGTAGAAATTAAGCTCCTTAAGCCCTACGCTTTCGCATATATCCGTAAGTCCCTTCCTTGAGAATGTCCTTACTCCGCCACCGTCCTTATAGCACTCTATGGAACTGAAATACGTGCCAAGATGATCTTCCGCACATCCCGCCCAGTACTTCATACCGTATCTGTTCTCTATAGCTATTGCGATCCTTCCGCCCTTATTAAGATGTCTCTTAAGTATCTCCAGAAAATCGTGATAGGGTCTGTCCCCTCCTATATAGCTTAATCCGTACTCGAATACACCGATCAGGAGTATATAATCATAATCGTCATCCAGATCAGGCTCAATATCCGTAAAGTTCCCCACATTAATGACCACATTGTCGCAGTCATCATGTCTGTAGGCATTGATCAGACTCCTTCTCCTTGACAGGTCCACACAGTCCACCCTGCCGGCTCTTCTCGCAAGATTACCCGTTATGGCTCCGCAGCCCGATCCAATCTCCAGTACTTTGGTGGTCTTATCCATAGGCAGCCAGTCTACGATATTCTCCCTCTGATCAGAGAGATGATAGAGTATCGGCCAGCTTGCCCTCTCCTCTATGATCGTCGCGTATTCCATGGGCGAATAAGATCTTACGATATCAAGGATCTCATCCTCCACTCTTCCGTCGGAATACAGATCCTCACCTTTATAATGCTCATATCTTAATTGTACTTTGCCAATACTTTCATTATCCATGATCCAATAACCATCCGCCTGTTTATCATATTAATCTACCATGCCGAGCACATTTTGCGAGGCTTACGAGGCGAATGTCAGATTCGCCGATGCGATAAGGCGATTTGGGCTGAGAGTTGAGATCAACTCTCTTGCACAACATCGCTGTGTGAAAAATATGATATCGATCATATTTTTCACACTACACTTACTTTTGAATTCATATCGTAGAATCCCACTGTGTCCTTATCCGATATCACTGTGATATTAATGACATCATACAGCCTGTGATATACTGTGAAATCATCCCTCTCATACCCGGTCACTCCCAAGGACAGCAGGTATTCGCCGCCCTGCAGGTTCATATCCTGCGTGAAGGTCACAGTCCTTACATCCCCTCTTTTAACCGGTTCCAGGAACGCCTTCTCATACATGGTGTTGGTTCCCGTGATCTCCGTTCCTTTGATATTCTTGATGGTGAATGCAAAAATCGGAGCCTCTATGTCTTCAAAGAATTCCACATCAAAGTGTATAGTAAAGGGCTCTCCCTTAATGATCGCGGTAGTCCCCGTTCCGTTCTTATCAGTTATGTGATAGTTCTTAATGGCCGCCTTACCGTTGCCGTATTCCAAAAGCTCAGGATTAAGCGCATCTCCCGTCACCATGCCGGAATCCGTCCCCTGATCCGAAGCCTGATACTGCCCGACAAGCACCTGCTTATAAGCATCTATCATCTCTTTCGGACCGCCCTCATCAAGCTTGACTCCTTTATTAAGAAGCACGACTCTGTCGCAGTATTTTGCTATGGATGTGAGATCATGGCTTACAAAAAGTATGGTCTTGCCCTGTTCCTTGAATTCCTCGAACTTATGATAGCACTTGGCCTGAAAGAATACGTCTCCCACAGATAGCGCTTCGTCCACGATAAGTATCTCCGGATCTATATTGATAGCTACCGCGAATGCCAGCCTCACGAACATTCCGCTGCTGTATGTCTTACATGGCTGATACACATATTCGCCTATATCGGCGAAATCCAGTATGTCCTGCAGCCTGTCATCTATCTCCTTCTTGGAAAAGCCCATCATGGTGCCGTTAAGGTATATATTCTCTATACCGTTATATTCCATATTAAAGCCCGCTCCGAGCTCAAGAAGCGCCGATATCCTGCCATTAACGCTGATCACTCCGGAGGTGGGGGACAGCACGCCTGTGATTATCTTAAGTATCGTGCTCTTACCCGAACCGTTGGTCCCTATTATGCCCACGGTCTCGCCCTTATATATGGTAAGGTCTATATCCTTAAGCGCATGATGGTCCTTGCTCCTTCTCTTAGAGGGAAAAAGAGCCTCTCTTAGTCTGTCGCTTGGCTTGGCATACAGCCTGTATATCTTGGATATATTCTTACACTCTATTACTGTCTCTCTAACCTTTTCCATCTCTTGATCCACTGAATATCCCCTAATTATCCGATACTATAAAACATCCGCAAAATGCGGCTTCAATCTGTTAAAAAGAGTCGTCCCAAGCAAAAGCATCAGACCGGTAAAGCACCAGAAATACACCGTCCCCGGAATATCCTCAAAAAACCATACATGATATGCCACTGCATTGCGATAACCGTTGACTATGTACACAAGAGGATTGATGCTTATGATAAATCTCCATGTGGGGCTTAAGCTCTCAATATTCCAGAGTATGGGGGTTGCCCACATTCCTATCTGCAGGATTATGCCTATTATCTGTGCGATGTCCCTGAAGAATACCATGACTGCGCTTGTAATATATGAAAACCCCAATACAAGGAGCAGCACACATATGCTGTAGTAGATCACCTGTATCGTATACACCGTGGGATAATAGCCGTATATGCATCCCATAATCAGCATCACGCATACGAAGAATACATGTATGAATACCGCCGCAAGCACCTTGATCACCGGAAGGATGCTTACGTTGAAGACCACCTTTTTGACAAGGTAATTGTACTCAACCATTGCCGCTGTACCGTGGGTCAGCGCCTCCTGAAAGAAAAACCACGGCACCAGACCCGTAGTAAGAAACAGGACATAGGGGATAGTCGTTGCTCTCGGCCCGCTCTGTGATCCTGCTTTCATTATCACATCGAATACAATGTAATACATCACTATTGTGACCACAGGCTGTATCATGGCCCATAACGCACCGAGATACGAGCCTGCATATCTTTTCTTGAAATCATTGCAGGCAAGCTTCCATATAAGCTCCCTGTTCTTATACAATTCCTTAATAAGACTGCTCTTATCTGCGTTCACTTTAAGATACTCCCAATCCTCTTGCCTTCCTGTATTCGGCCAGATCTCCCCACACCTTGTCCTTATCGGACATTATAAGCTCCACATCCTTTAATAAGGGCCAGTCTATTCCTATGGCCGGATCGTTATATATGATTCCTCCCTCATCCCCCGGATGATAGAAGTCAGTACACTTATATGCGAATTCCGCATAATCACTAAGCACCATGAAGCCATGAGCGAAGCCTTCCGGGATGTAGAACTGCTTCTTATTCTCTTCGGACAGAAGTACTCCGTGATACTTACCGAAGGTCTCAGAACCTTCGCGCAGATCCACCGCTACGTCATATACCTCTCCTCTGACCACTCTGACCAGCTTGGCCTGAGGATGCTCTATCTGAAAATGCAGACCTCTTAACACGCCCTTCTTCGAGGCTGACTGATTATCCTGCACGAACACCCTGTCTATTCCGGCAGCATCAAAATCCTGCTTGTTATATACTTCCATAAAGTATCCCCTACTGTCTCCGAACACCGTAGGGGTTATGACCTTAAGTCCCTTGATGTCACTTTCTTCAACTGTAATCTTACCCATATCCATCTCTCCTGTCAGTTCATTATCTGTTATACGCTCTTACGGTCAATCAAGCTTAAGATAGCTTAAGTTAAGGTCTACTCTGCCCTCAATACCGCTTATATTACCTGCGGATGAGTACTGCCACATGGCATAATCCCCACCATAGGTTGGCTTATCATTATACTCCGCCAGCCATATCACATCTCCGGGCGTGAATTTCGTGATATCCAGTCTGTTATTGAACCAGTTCTTGCTGGCATATATTCCTGCCTTATATCCGCTTCCTCTTACAGTCTCGCAGAATGCCTCCAAAGCCGCCGATCTCTCAGGTACTCCGAGGTTATCCGCTCTTCCGCTTCCTCCCGCACTCTCCGAATCAATGAATACGGGGTATGTGATCTTATATGAACCTATAAGGCTTACGACCGCACTGGCCTCCTCAACGGCTTCAACCTCGCTTACAGCCTGAGTGAAGAAGTACACTCCCACCGGAATTCCTGCCCGAATAGCGCCCTCAATATTCTCACGGAACTTCGGATCTTCGACGATACTGCCCGTCTTGGAACCTCTGTATCCGCATCTTATGATCACGAACTTAACTCCGGATTCCTTGACCGCATTCCAGTCGATGTCCTTATTGAACTTGGATACATCTATACCGAAGGAGGCATTTTCCTCTGTCTTCACAACATCGGTTCCGGCAGAATTCTCATCGGCATCGGTTACTCCCGTATCCTCCTTAAGCGCGTCTATATCAGCCTCAGTCTTGATCAGATACGATATATCAGAGATGAGCTTATACTCAAGCTTGGCTTTGACACTGCATATAAGCGGCTCACTAGGTATATCGAAGCCTTCCATTGCGGCAAGCTTAACCTCATAGTCTCCGGGCGTCAGATCAGACACATATATAAGTCCGTCTCTGTCATCATCCTTGTATTCACCCACAGAGCCTACCATTACCGTGAAGAACTTATCACGTATAAGATTGCCCCTGTCATCCATGATCCTGATCCTTAGGTCCTTCTGGACGGAGCTTGCGCTGACTACAACGGGTATAATGTCCGATTCGGTTCTTGCCTCATACTTACCGTCACCGATAAGCCTGGCATCGAAGAAGGTCTCATCGTTCTTCCACGCATCCAGATCACTGCCCTTGATGCGTCCGTCCTTGTCGGCTGTCTCCTCTTCCTCCCCGGATGCAACCTGGGCAGGAGCTTTTTCCTTCTTGCCGATGTATCCGTTCATGGCAAGAATCAATATGAATATTGACACTACAAAGAGCGTTACCACAAGTAACGCCCTTCTTAGCACTCTATAATCCATTGGCAACCTCTGTCAGATACTTGCCGTAATCGGTCTTAAGCAAGGGCTTGGCAAGCTTCAGCAGTTGCTCCTTATCTATGAAGCCTCTCTTATAAGCGATCTCCTCTATGCAGGAGATATAGAGTCCCTGTCTCTTCTGGAAAGCGCAGACGAAGTCACTTGCATCCAAAAGAGAGTCGTGATTGCCGGTATCAAGCCATGCGAAGCCTCTTCCCATGGTCTCAACCCTTAATTCTCCCATATCAAGATACGCATTATTAACAGCGGTGATCTCAAGCTCGCCTCTGGCTGACGGCTTCACATTCTTAGCGATGTTCACCACCCTGTTATCATAGAAGTATAGTCCGGGGACCGCATAATTACTCTTAGGATTCTCCGGCTTCTCCTCTATGGATATGGCTCTTCCGTCCTCGTCAAACTCAACAACTCCGTATTCTCTTGGGTCTCTTACATAGTATCCGAAAATGGTAGCACCCTTCTCTCTCGATGCCACCTCTCTTAACATCTTCGAGAAGCTCTGTCCATAGAAAATATTGTCGCCAAGCACCAATGCAACCCTGTCATCACCTATGAATTCCTCACCTATGATGAACGCCTCCGCCAATCCGTTAGGCTTCTCCTGAATCTTGTACGAAAGCCTCATCCCAAGCTCGCTTCCGTCGCCCAAGAGTTCCTTGAATACAGGCAGATCTCTGGGCGTTGATATTATGAGCACATCCCTTATATCCGCAAGCATAAGTGTGGAAAGCGGATAGTATATCATAGGCTTGTCATATATGGGCACTATCTGCTTGGAAATGGCTTTGGTAACAGGATACAGTCTTGTGCCGGAGCCTCCGGCGAGTATGATACCTTTCATATGGTCTCCTCTTTACTCTATACGGTCATACCGTATACATGCTGTCATAGTACTTCTGATAATCACCGCTCGTTACATTCTCCATCCATTCGGTATTGTCAAAATACCACTGTATGGTCTTACGGATACCTTCCGCAAACATAGTCTCAGGTTCCCAGCCAAGCTCCGACTTTATCTTATCCGGCGCTATGGCATATCTTCTGTCATGTCCCTTACGGTCTTCGACATAGGTGATCAGGTCGGCATTAACATGCGCTTTGCGATCATCAGTATCAGCAAGCATATCATGTATGGTCTCTATGATGATCTTCACTATATCTATATTGTGCATCTCATTATGCCCGCCCACATTATATGTCTCGAAGAGCCTGCCCTTATTAATCACCATATCTATAGCCTTGCAGTGATCCTCCACATAGAGCCAGTCTCTTACATTCATTCCGTCTCCGTATACAGGAAGCTTCTTGCCGCTTAATGCGTTATTGATCATAAGAGGAATAAGCTTCTCCGGGAACTGGTAGGGTCCGTAGTTATTGCTGCAATTGGTGATATTGGCAGGGAACTTATATGTGTCCATATATGCTTTCACTATCATATCCGAGCTTGCCTTGCTTGCCGAATATGGACTGTGAGGATCATAGGGCGTGGTCTCATAGAAGAAGGCATTGTCATCATCAGGAAGAGAGCCGTATACCTCATCCGTGGATACATGCAGGAATCTGCAGCCCTCTTTAAAGCCTCCATCCTCAAGCTCCCACGCAGCCTTGGCACAGTTAAGCATCACTGTAGTACCAAGTACATTGGTCTGCACGAATACCTCCGGTGTCCGTATGCTCCTGTCTACATGACTCTCGGCGGCAAAATGTACCACTCTGTCTATATCCGGATTCTCGGAAAATACCTTCTCTATGGCAGCCTTATCGGTAATATCCGCCTTGACGAAGGTATATCCCTTCTTACCCTCTACTCCCTTAAGATTCTCAAGATTACCTGCGTAGGTAAGAGCATCCACATTAATGACACGTATGTCATCCCCATACTTTTTGAACAAATAGTGTATGAAATTGCTTCCTATGAATCCTGCTCCGCCTGTAACTAAATACGTATGCATATCTCTCTCTCCTTTATATCAGTATCCAAGATAACTTAAGTTCATATCCACATTGCCGCTTATACCGTTGACTTTGCCCTTGCTTGTATACTGCCACAGGTTATACCTTCCCGAATATGTGGGCGTGGTATTATACTGTGCCAGCCATATCTTGGCATTACCGAGACCACCGGGATTGAACTTACTGTTAAGCCATGTCTTATTGGCATATACCCCTGCGGTGTAACCGCTGTTGGCTATGGTCTTGCAGAAGGCGTTGATTACCGCTGTCCTTGTGGCCGCATCTATTCTGTCTCCTCTGCCTCCGCTTGTCTCAACATCAAGGAATACAGGATAGCTTATCTTGTAGCCGCTTATCATATTAAGGGTCATGGAAGCCTCCTCTACTGCCTCGACTTCATTGACAGCCTGGGTGAAGAAGTACACGCCGACCTTAAGTCCTGCCGCTGTGGCTCCCTTGATATTCTCCCTGAACTTCGAATCCTCTATGAGTCCTCCTGACGTAGAGCCTCTGAACCCACAGCGGATTATTACATATGACACTCCTGAATTACGGACCTTATTCCAGTCGATGCTTCCATTGAACTTCGATACATCTATTCCCAGATTGCCGCTTCCGGCTTGTAGTACACCATCGGAATTGAACGAATACTTGGCTCCCTGTATGACCTGTTCGCCTGTGACCTTATTACCGTTCTTATCGAAGAAATATGTAGAACCGTCTAAGGTCTGCCAGCCCGTATATGTATATCCGGATGCTTCCGTTGACTGCTTATAGAAGGTCTGGGAAGGATTACTTAAGTAATCTCCGGCTGTAGCTTCCTTGTAGCTGTCGCCAGACTTGATATAGAGCTGCGCTCCGCCTGTCGTCTTAAGCTTGGCATCTCTGTTGTAGGTAGGTGTAGCCGTAGGAGTAGTACCCGTTGTAGGTGTAGCTGTCGGAGCAGGAGTCGGAGTGACCCCTGTCGTTGGCGTGACCGCGGGTGTCTCCGTAGGAGCAGGGGTTGCTTCCTGCGTCGGAGTCGGAGCAGGCTCCGTTGTCGGAGCCGGTGTCGGCTCTTCTGTAGGCTCCGGCGTCGACTCAGGAGTAGGAGTCGCGTCCGCTGCCGGTTCCTGCGTACCGTCTGATGCCAGCGCCTTAGATACCCATGTATGCTCCGTCTTCTCCATTATCAGATAGTATATCCTGTCAAGCCAATCTATTCCTGTCACCGCCGTCGGCTTCGCTATCTCACTTGCGCTTACGGCAGTATACTTGGTGGTAGAGCCTGTAGCGGTCTTGGTAGACTCAACCCATTCCACGGTGTCCGTAAGTGCTGCTTCCACCTGTTCCTTCTTGGCTGTATCTTCTATAGCTACATTGACCTGAGATTCCTTCTTGATCTCATCCGATACGTCAATCTTCTTGTATTCAAGCGTCTCCTTGACATTAATGGACTGTGTGTCCGAGCTGAACTCGTATCCGTCATATCCGTCCAGAGCCACAAGCTTAACCTTGGTATCGCCGTGCTGCATGGGATTGATATATATCACGCCGTCCTTGTCATCATCCTTATAGGTGGTAGTCTTCTTATTGGCATCGGTCACTTCCGCCTCAAAGGGAATTCCGGCTATGAGCTTATTGGTCTTCTTATTGACGAACTTGATCTTGAGATCCTTCACAACAGACTGAAGATTCACGACTACCGTTACTGTACCGGATGTCTCATCTTCCTTCTCATTATATTCTGTCACTATATCTGACTCTTCTTCCTCCGGCACGCTTATGCTTCTGTTATCCGCCGCAGCTATAAGAACGCCCTCTCCCGCTGTTCCTATAAGCGAAAGATCGTCTCCAATGGATGCGAATTCTCCGATCCTTTTGTCAAGCGCCTTGGCATTACTGAACATATTGACGGCTATTACGGCTACTACAAGAACTGCCACGCCTGTTCCGGCCACCAGATAATCAAGCCCCGTAAGCCCCTTGAACCACCTTATAAGCTTCTCGGAAAATGTTAGCGGTCTGCCCTTCTTCGTATGCTTTTTTGCAGAATCCTGCCTATCATGCTTAAGATGCGTACCTGCGGCCACTGCCTTGTCAGCGTGGGATATGCGCTCTGCTTTTCGCTTGGCAGCGCGGGGTTTTCCACCCGCGCGTTCCTGCGAAGCAGGAGCCTCATCTGCGAAAAGCTCTGCTTTTCGTTTGGCAGCGTGGGGTTTTCCACCCACGCGTTCCTGCGAAGCAGGAGCCTCATACATCGCATCCGCATACCTGCTCTTCTTTGATTCTTTATTGGCATCCTGTTTCTTTACCTGCTTCTTTTTCGCCTCAGAGCTCACAGTCTTTTTCTTAACCTGCGAAGAATGCTTAACTGCTTTCTCTTTTCCGGATGCCTTCTTTTTCTCGGAGGTGTGCTTAACCTTTTTAACAGGACGCACATCTTCATTGCCTATGGAGTCATACTCCGCAAGCATATCAGCTACGTTGCTTTCGCTTGATGCATAGCTTTCGGCATACTTCCCACCCTTTTTATGCGTCTGCTTCAGTTCATTGAGTTCCTCCTCAAGCTTTAAGGCCTCGCCATCAAGGATCTCGATATCATCGTCTTTGATCATAATACTGTCCTGTTTATCCCTTTTAACTCCTCTTTACTTCGGTCATACTTTGACAAATTTAGCATTTACTCATAATCTATTTGATTATAGCAAATCCGTCATATATATACAAGTCTTATCCACAATAAATAGCGGTCGCAGGATTATGCGACCGCTATATCTAGACAATAGCTTTTTCCGGTTAGGACATCATATATATGCTTCCGAGATCGAGCGTCTGCGTGCTGCACTCTTATATTATTATTATCACATTGTCAAAGCCATTGTATACTGATCCCAATAGTCCATAATATACTCATTTGTCACGTCATTGATAGAATACCACATCTATTTGATTCAGTACAACACTAATCACCTCGGATGAACAGCATCACCTGTCATCCATCCGGACAAACACCTATATCAATTATTTCATGTATTCAGTTATCACTCAAAATACTCTTGCCTCTTCGACATCAACTGTGTTATTATCTGTATACACATTGCGACGGCCGGCCAATGTGTATAATATTCAGAGAAATCTTGACCGCATATATGCGGCTTCACCGGGTGATATCTGCCCACATTCTCTTGAAGTACCATTACTACAGTTACCTGTTGAGATTCTGTCAACAGGATGCCTTGCTGTCTGTATATGGCAGATAAGGCAAGTCTCTTTAGTCTCATTTTTAAAAAGGAGGAAGATTATTATGTACGAAGAACTTAGACCTGTTCCTTTTTCAGAAGCTACAGGCAAGATACGTTACAACATGCTCAATGACTGCATGTTCCATCTGGTGCTACAGAATAACGCTTATGCTCTTAAGGGACTTATAGCCTCACTCTTGCATAAAAGCCCTGAAGAGATCAAGTCCACAGAAGTAAAGAATCCGATTTTTATCGGTGATTCGATGGACTCTAAGACCTTTATCCTTGATGTGATCGTGGAATTCAATGATTCGGATATTATAGATCTGGAGATGCAGGTTAAGGATTATAAGAACTGGATCCCACGCTCGATGTCGTATTTATGCAGGGAATTTCTGAATCTGGAGCACGGAGACAATTACAACAGGATCAAGGGCGCATATCATGTAGGCTTTCTTGATTATGATCTTTTCCCTGATCACAGGGAATTCTATGCTACATATCGCATGCGTAACATCAAAGACGGTCACAATTATACTGACAAATTCACCCTCTCTGTGATATCATTAAATCAAACAGAATTGGCAACAGATGAAGATAAAAGGTTTGGTATAGACACTTGGGTGAAATCATTCAAGGCCACAACATGGGAGGAACTTAAGATGATAGCACAGAACAATTCTTATATAGATTCAGTAGCACAATCAATATATGGCAACAACTTAGATCCCAGAATCCTTGAGTTATGTAAGAAGCGTCAGGAGGAGATAGACGGTGAGAACTACCGTATCCGGCGTCTCGCAGAACTGGAGGCGGAGAATCTTGAACAGGCTTCTACTATCACTGAACAGGCTTCTACTATCAGCGAACAGGCTTCTACTATCACTGATCAGGCTTCCGAGATTGAGCGTCTGCGTGCTGCACTCAAGGCCAATAATATCAACGCAGATTAAACCCATGCACACATCTTATGCTGTAGCACTCATAACAGACGGTATAAGATATATCATTAGTCATATAATAACACAACTCCCCACATTCCGAAGCGATGCCATATGCCATCAATCAGTCCGTGGGGAGTTGTATTATTTGTGTTAATCTTATTAAATTATAAATATCTGTCTCTTACTCTTTCGCCCTACAAGCGTACTTCACATCCGGGCGGACACCTAGTCTCCATGCAGCCTTCATCTCCTACTTTTATTGCTACTTCAAATCAACCAGCGTAGAAGTGTATACACCAAGCTTCCCATATGCTTCCTCTACAGGAATGGCCTTGGCTTCCTTAGAGTTCTCTATATTATCCAAGCCAACCCTAACCCATATAGCGAGATTATCTCTGCTTTGAACTCTTTTACCCGATTCAGTAGTATTTATTGAAAGATTAAGATCCTCCAACGTTAATTCTCCACCATATATTACACCATTCTCTACTTGAGAAATATTGCCTACAAGTTCCGGAACACCACTCGTAGTATACTTAGTCCCTGCTTTGGGTGTGACTTCTTTATAATAATGTACTACACCATCACTACCTATACATGCGTGGTCATATGTATCGGAACCGGTAACTTCTATATAGAACTTAGCATACATCAACTTACCTGAATTCCTAAAGTTCAGGTTTGTCGGCTTGAAAAAGAATGATAATGTATTATCCAGATATCCCGCAGTCACAGACTCACCATCTGTCCCAACCATATCAGGGTCAAATGGTATATACTGGCTCGTTATCACTCTTGCCCCAGTAGTTCCATTTTGCTTGAACTCAACCATCGGACTATGCGTTCCACTATTATACGCAGCAACCAATGTATTGATAAACAATTTGGCTTCCTCAGGATATTTTAATGATCCATCACTATTCAAATCATCAATCCTTTGATGTCCTGCTCCTGTATATAAAACATTTCCCTTACTAAATATATAATAATTATTCCTTACATCATTATGGTTAGCCCTATAATACTCATAGTATCCCCATCTCTTACCCTTTGCCTGATCTTCGGGTTTATTACTTATCGTATACCAAACTACAACATCATCATTATCATAATCATCCCAACTGCATGTATCCATGTTTAACTGAAAATACTGTGGATGCGTCGCTGCTGTTGTGAAAGACGAACTCTTATCATCAGAGTCTTCATGTCCACCTATTCCTTCTGTAATTAAGAATGGGTATTGTGTAATCTGTCCTTCATTAGTAGCTGTTACAGTCTCAGTATAACCATCCCACCATGTGGGTGCATCATATCCTGCTGTCCTCTCTCTGGTTGTTCCTCCAATTGATAACTTGTTATATCCCTGATTCGTAGTAAATCTTATAATATTAGAATCCGTGAAAGCTCTCTTATCGTTAGAATCCAAACCGGATGTGCTTCCTCTTCTTTCATATCTGTCATAAACCGAATTATAGTCATCTATATTGGTTTCACTATCAAAATAGTAACTCATATCAGTCGATTCGGATGCAATAAAACCAAATCTATCCATACCCTGAATATCACGTAGATAAGTATTGGCATAATATCCGAAAGGGGTATATCCGGAATTGTTGGTGAACTCTTTTTCCGTAAATGATGTAAGATCGTGGGTAAACAAAACACTTCTTCCGCTCATTGCATATTCTCTAAGTCCCAATATGGCATCATGGTATACCGCCCATCTTGCTACCCACAAATCACCTGTCCACGGAATGTTATACGGAATTCCTTTTTCAGCAAGACGCTGTGCCATTTTATCCCTTACTGCAATTTTATTGTCACTGTCTGCATAATTATTTACTGGAACCCATTTGAAGTTATCACTTGCAAGATCATATCCATTATCTCCTTCACGCGGTGCAACAAATTCATACATATCCACGAATCCGGTTACAACCATATCATACTGACTCAAATAACCATAATAGGTACCATAATACTTACTATTCTTATCCTCCTTACCTGTATCTTTATTAAGCCTGTATAATGATGTTTTAAGTATATAATCGCTAACCTTAATCTGTGTGACGACCACATTAAAGTCCTTAACCTGATCATATAACTGCTTTACTGGTCCATCATTACTAAGATCCAGATTGTCCACCCCATTGGGGATTATCTGAAGTACTTTAATTGTCGGCTTATCCATTCTTTCTACAGCCGAATATCCATATACCGACGTGCGCACTCCCTTTGCATAGTCAGTATCTCCATCCGAAACGCTCTCATTCTGTGTGAATTCCAATTTCCATGGCAAAAAGCCAACGTATTCCTCAGGAACATCTCTGCTTATATCATAAGTAGATCCAGCCCTAAGATGATATACACCTTCAGATTCAACTTCATCACCGCCGTTGATACTTAGTCCGCCCAATTCCTCGGCCTTCTCAAACTTTCCGTCCGCATCCATATCAATATATAACTTACAATCATACGAAGAACTCCCAGAATCTATAGCTGCATCATTCTCTAGCTTAATCCTAAAATCAAGGGAACATCCTCCACTGCTATTCTTAGGCAAATATGTCATATCGGGATTATACTCAGCCGGTTTTGAAATCAGATTAAGCTTAAGTTTTGATACATTTATGAATTTTATCAATGTATCTCTATACGCACTGTTATTCTCAACATCTCCTCTGATCTGTACATTCTTCTTATAGTATTTTTTTCCTCCCTCTGCGGCTATAACTATCTTGTCAACATCACTTCCATTAATCTTAGTGTTAGCCGTTACTTCAATTCTTTCATCTTTGACCAGCCATGCCAGAAGCTTATACATATTTGAAGAAGAGTCAACAGTTACATCATTAATGCTTCCATCTTCCTTGATAAAACCATCTGAAAGAACAACCGCATATCCTGCTTTAATATATTCGGTTAGTTCCTTAAGCTTATCAATTGTTATATCATTACCCGGCATGGTTTTGCTTCCGCTACCGCCTCTGGCATTGGAGTATCCGCTTATTGTATCTCCCATATGAGAATAAATCGTACCATCCATTGCGCTGTAATTATATATAGTATCTAACAGACTCTTTGTTGAACCCTCGATTTTAGTATTCATCAGGGCTGTATCCATACCTATATATATAAGATCATACTTTGAATTAAGGTCTTCATTAACTCCTATAAATTCCTTAGTTCCCATCTGCGTAATATTTACAGATGGTTCTTCCCCAGCTTTTACTGAATCAATCAGATAATTCTTTACCCATTCATTACTGATCGTATCTCTTTCCATCGTTCTTACGCTTACAGAATTACCTTTATACCATATATTACTCTTTAGGTCATCCTGATTAGTGTATTGAGCCGATTCCATCGGCTCAATGTCTAGAATCTTCAATTCTTCTTTTATGGCAATTCTATTATTATTTGCATTAAGAATGAATCTGATTACAGTTGCCTTTGATATCTTAGAATTGAATTGATCCCATACCCCACGAGCTTCTAAAAGAGTTTTTTCGGAATCAATCTCAGACTGAACCGGCAAAAATCCATATTCTGTCTTAGTGGAGGCAAACTCTTTATAAAAGTCAGTTCCAATCACAGAGCCATTCTCTGCAAACTTATTATCATTTATAAAAACTGTGCCATTAACATAGCTTATATCTTTTGTTTCAACTGTGTACGGTGCACCTTCTCCACTGGTAAGATCACTGTAAAAACGTGTAGTCCTCCACAAACTGTCGTCCATGCTCTCATCAAATACCAATGCATCCCATTCATCCGCTGTCGATGTACTCAATGTCTTCTGCATCAATTTAAGAGCAAGTTTTTTCTCATCATCATTGACCGCATCAGAATAAACAGAATATTCCATGATAATCGGAAGATTCTCATCAACAACTTTATTGTTCAAAATTCTGGCATTTGTTGCGCTTATTCCATTGGCTCCGGATAAATACACAAGATTAGCCTTATTTATCAACTCCTCTGTAAGATCACTTGCCTTAACTGTAACAACATCTATCGACAGGTTCTCATACTCCTCTTTATTATCCCTGTCAAATACATACTGTTTAAACCACTCCTCATTATTAAAGCCGTTCTCATAATAGAATTTATCATATACTGACTTCGTATAATCGGCCGTGAAATTATAATTACCATCATGAGATGTTGCATACTCATATGCCAGAGTAGATACACCTTCATCCAAATACCAATACGGTCCCTTATCAAGCGGACAGGTGTCCTCATAATAATCTCCGGGAGTACCATATATCTGTTCATATTTTACATCACTTTGAACATACGGACCTCCTGCTGTTACATCCGATATATAATACTGAGGTCCCAAATTATCATTGGTCTTTTGAACCTCCCATACATGTCCGTCACCACCATTATCAACATCAAATATATCATTTAATGAAGAAGTTATATCATTATCTTCATCATCTTTTATTGTATATACATCTGTTTCTTCATCATGTTCTATACTTCCGATGACCCATCCGAATTCAAGTTCATCACCGGATGCTCCTTTATAAATCACACTTCCTTCGGTAATACCTGATATTGAAGTTATCTCTGATGCTCTATATAATTCACCATTATAGATATTACCATCTCCATCCGTCTCTCTAACTTGTGGCATGAATCCACCATCATCCGGTCGAAGTCTAAGAGTGAGCTTATAATCAGAAGTACCTGAACCTAATGAATATGTTCGCACTCTCCTATATAGTGCCAAACCCTTTGTTGAATTGAATTCATTAAGTTCATCCGTAGAAGCAAATTCAATCTTCTGAAATTCTCCGGAATAATCCCTTGATCTATAATCCTCACTGCCTGTACCGGTTTCTTCAAATGTTCCTCTTATCTCAATGGAACGAGCATCATCAGAAGCCGTTACTTCATTATACCCATCTGTCCATGTATAAGCATATGGTTCATCTCCACCATTATTGGCAAGATATGTATGAGCTGCACCGGAATCATTAAGCTTTTCTATTCTCTCTTCTTTAGATGGCATATCTTTAATTGATTTTCCATCATATACCGGCTCCTCACCACCGACAAGATACCCAATTCTTGCATCAGATACATCATCCACTATCTCAAGAATAATAAAAGTATCATACCCATCCTCCAATGCACTACTGTGCTTGGTTGCCAGTTCATCTATTCCTCGAAGGGTTACTTTTGCCGCATATACCTTATTTCCATCAGAATAAAGAGTTGCACCAATAATAGATACCACCATCGCAACAGCAACTGCCATCCCTAGTATTCTTCTTTTATTACTCTTCTTATCAGCAGATCGCATACTATCTCCTTATGCTATCAACACTATTTTTCAAACTCCGGATATAAAGGATAATTAAGGAATACTTCACTTCCATCCGTTGAATTAGCTATAACACTGTTTCCGTTATTATCAAGTGCCCAACATATCCATCTTGCACCATTAACCACATTAGAATCGCCATACCAGAAATACGGCGATATCTGAACATACGCATAAACATTCTGATCCATACCCTGACCACTCATGCATCTGAATCCGCAATCAAATTCATATGAGTTGATTTTCTTATAGCCTGTTTTGTTATATTTCTGCACTGCAGTTGTATTCTTCTGTCCGACTATATCTACATATTTCTTAATGCCAGATAGCTGAACACCATTAGTACTGTCATATCCGAACCTTAGCACACTGTTATAGTTATATCTATCTACTTTAATGCCTCTGAATGTAGGAGTATATATCTTATAATACTTATAGGTAGCAGGAAAATATCCCAAACCGTAATTACTTATCCAAGTATAGTTCAACGGCTTTCTTCCCCACCTTAAGACACTAAAACTATCGTTTGTTACAGTATCTCCTTTTGATTCGAATATCGCATTCTCTATGCCCTGCGGAATCTGATCATTATTATAGAACCTTATTGTACTATTAGGCTCCAATCCAAGATAAACAGGATTTAGTGTCACAACCTGAGTCGCTGTATATGCTTCACTTGCATTAGAAGCTATCACATCTGTCTTATCTTCCGTCTGAGGCAGCTTATAGTAGCCCGATCCCGATGCAGTCTTATTATTGGTTGGAGACAACCATACCTTCAGATTTATTCTGATAGTAAATGTTTTGGTCCAATCCACATTACTCTTTACAAATACCGGAACCGATCTGTTATTACCCGGATTCCATGTATCAGAACTCCTTGTCGTACCATAATTCTGATTTGCATCAGTATCTGTAAAATAAACATTCCCCTTAAATCTTGTGTTATTGTACGAACTACTGTAACTATTGCCCGTGTACCATCCACTCTCAGGTGTTATCTCCCACTCATACCAATAGTAATAATTCTTTTCGCTTCCATTCTGTTTATATGTAGGTGCCCCATCTGACCATGACACACTGACAGCATTGGCATTGGCTCTGATAAAAGTATTGTCAGTTGTTTTATCATCACCCAATTTTACATAATTAGAGTCCACATGTATCAGTGGCTTTGTCACTGTTACCGTATCATCCGGCACAGAACCCGGCTCAATATATAATAATTGCTCTTCATATACCGGATTACCATTTTTGTCCATTGCGGTTACTTGAACTCTGATCTTATAAGTCTTTCCTTCCATAGACTTAACCGCAAGGAACCTTCCATCTATACTATCTGAAGTTGAAAACCCTGCTCCGGGAATATTTAATTTGATCCCATCCTCATCAAAAGCTTCATATGGATTTATTCTCTTATATGCATCGGTTCCGGTAAGACTGGTCACATCATTTCCACTACTATCCTTCACGTAACCGGTATATGTTATGGTTGGGACAAAAGTATAGATAGCAACTGCATTTTCAACATCAGATGATTTTTTTACACTCGACACTATCGAAACAGGATATACGCCACCTGTTCCAATCTTAATTCTTATGCTGGCCGATTTAGTCGGATCCTGTTCGCTTACTGCTGTCAAGATAAAAGTTGTGCCTGACTCAACACTTCCGCTAACAGTTATACTTATTGCATGTCCTGTAGAAGAGTATGTAACACCTGAAGGAGCTCCTGTCAGCTTCCATGTCACATCAGTGTTAAACTCTCCGGTAAAATACTCCTTCTTCACCACGTCTGCTGTATACATTGCCGTAACAGAAGAAGATTCATCTACAAGATTAATGCTGTCCGTAGTAGTTCTGTTGAGATATTTCCCATCCTTATAGATATCTATCTTAGCCACACCTGTTGATGGCATATCAACCTCATCAGAAGAATAAATCTCATCCAGTTCTTCTGCGCTGAATAATATCTCATCATCTGTTCCATCACCCAGTACCGCAACCGTATTTCTTAAAGCAACCTCGGGGTTAACTACAAGTTTCTTCTCCCCCACCATAAATCCCAACGTAAGCAGTACACTTCCCTTATCAGCACGACTCAAATCTGCATCAAAGCTTTTTTCAGAATCACTATTTACCATCATTGTATCGGTAAGATTATTAGGAGTACTGAATGTTATTGAAGATATTCCAACCCCGTCCAATTCTTCTACCTTGTATTCAGAACTGACAGCGTACTTCAAAGTACCTGTCTTCTTGCCTTCTTCCGGAGCTGAATAGTATATTTTTTTTACTACGATGTGATCCTTGTCCGTTCCTCCGAACATTATCAGTGATGTGCTTATTTTATCAAAGGCTATCGCTCTGGTTGTCTCCATAACTTCGTCTCTGACTCTGTTGACCACTATCTGCTGCTCATATTGAAGTTTTACATTTTTATTGGCATTACCATAGTTCTTTGAACCAAAAGAAACAAAGCCCGCAATTGTTATACCGGCTATGGCAAAAATGGCAAATGCAATTATTAATTCGACAAGAGAAAAACCGCTGTCACTATGTTTTTTCATCCTCAATCCTCACAGATAGCTAATTTGTGATACTGATACTTCCGGTTACACTCTCAATCTTCACCTTATATTCCCTAAGACCGCTCTTAAATACAATCTCTGAAAAATCAACAACATCACTTTTTGCAGCCGATGCTGCATCATCAGTCAGATCTATAACCTTTGCACTCTTTAACTCGCCCGTAACTCTGTCAAACCTGAAGACTATCTGTTGCGTATCCTTGTCAATATCCGTTCCGTTAATAGTAATAGTTACCTTCTTAGATCCAATCTTGGAATACTCATCTCCCGACTGAGGGGAGTCCTTAATTATAGAAGGCGCATCATTATCTATATAGTATATTTTCTTACATGCATAGTAGCCTGCTTTATCAATGCCTTTTTTTTCATCAACAGACGGTTCATATGCAATCACCATGTACTCACCGCCACGGCTCATGGCACCGGTCTTGGCATCATTCAGACTGGCTACTGTTTTATTGGCAGCCTGTCTTGCTTCAGCACTAAATAACATACTGATTGAATAACCTATTATTCCAAGCATTACTGACATTATTGCAATAACTACTATCATCTCAACAATAGATAGACCTTTATTATTCTGTTTATATATTTCACCATCCCGATTTTTCATATAAACATAACCCCTGCTATCTTAATCCGGCATCCTTTGTCCAGTTCTCATATGTTACAAGACTTGATGTTGAGATAGACTGTCCCATACTACTGTTAGCAGTCATAAAAGCTGTCTCATCCGCATCCTTAAATATATCGCTAACATGTGTGAATACATCATCGCCCGTCTCCACCAAAAGACAACCATCTACTAATTCGGTATCTGCCGTGAAACTTACACCCGGATCAGCTTTAATTCTTCCTTTGGCGATTATCGTTCCCTTGAAATTACTCTTAACAGTTACATCGCCTGCACAAATCACGAGGTGATCACTGCTCCCAACCGTCACATCTTCCTTAGAGATAATAATTCCATCATCCTTAAGCTCATCAATATTCGCAAATACATCCATAACATCATCATTAATAAGATTTTTGTATACGGTATAATATGCACAATACTCAGAATCATTCTCATTCGAAGGAGCAGTGACACTAAATTCGTTAACTTTCATATCATAGACAGGGAATGGTTTCCTAGCCTTACCTCTATCCAACAAGTCGGCTGTAACCACGCTTTCATAGTCAGGATTAAGCGCACTTGTATATGCTATGAACTGGTTGGTATATGTCTCACACATCTTATGTGAATCAGCCGTGCTTCCAAATGCATTATTACTTGCCTTATTCGGATCATAATCGGCATTAGTCGGATCAGTTGAAGGAGCATATAACTCCAAACCATCTGTCCCACTCTTTACTGAGTGAGCAGATATCAGCAATCCATCGCCCGGAAGACGTAATGATTTAACATACCTACTCATATACTTTCCATATGAATACTCGGTCGTCTTATTATCAGCGCCAAAATGAACATTGAAGTAATCATTAGCCGCCTTCTCATCCTTGAATTTCATATAGTAATAATAAACCGCACCTGAAGCTCCTCTCAATCTTACTTTTTCATATTCAGGAACTCCATCTGCTTTAATATTAACATATTCTGACAGATTATCGCCAGACACCGGGTCAACAGCCGAGACCTCTATATATGTCTTTCCCAAAAGCGCATTATTCAACTCATCTTCGCTGATTGGATTTTTATTGACAAGTGAACTTACCGGATTGCCTGATGTGTCCGTCTCCACATATAGATATTTGCCTGGAATAAGATACATAAGCTGATTACTCTTAATTGCAATCGACTCACCCGTATATACATCATTATTGGAATCACTTACATCGTATTTTCCGGAAGAATTACCTGCATTAATGAAAGCCCGTCCATATAATTCAAAGCGCTTTGCTCCCGAAAGGTTAATAGTTGTATCCACACCATTAATAAGTAGTGCGCTACTATGTTCTGAGTCCTCAATGTCATCCCCAAAACCGACATATCTTCCATCAACCTTAAGTATACTATCTCTTCCCTTAATATTAACATCATCATACACATAAGTATTTCCCGACAGATTAATCTGACTGCTATTAGCTTCTATATTACCAATCCACAACTCTGAATTATAGTTGGTATTTAGCACTCCTTTACTGAGAGAAAGATCCGTAGGAATGATATGGATATCCTTACCTCCATCCCACTTTTCAAAATCTATCTCTGCCTTCTCAGTATCCATTGCATATGCGTATGTTTTACCCTTTATAGCGGTTGTTCCACCACTTACTTCAAAGGCCGTATCTGTTATAAACGTATATGAAGACACATCTATCTCATCTCCGCTTGCAAAAGTAAATGACGGATACCCAAGTCTGATATCTGTCTCTATGGTAGATATAAAACCATTAGGATCCTGATAATAAACTCTAAGCTTCTTAAGAACCACTCCGGATTCTTCATGTATCTCCATATCTCCGTAGTAATAATCTCCGGTTGCCGGATTATCTCCTCCTCGTAAAAAAGCTCCGCTGAGGTCGTCTGTATCCCATCTTACCGATGTCCTCAAAAGACCATACAGACCTTCATTCTCAATATCAACCTCATCATTTACTTTTTTACCAACAAGATCTACAGGTTGTACAACATAGTGATCCGTGTCTCCCGAAGGACACAGTACTTCCGTCAAATTCTTATAATATAGTTCTCTAACTCTGAAGTTACGTTCCTCCGCTGATAATCCACCATCAGCATTATAATCTTCCAGTACCGATGCATACGCAGTACTTAAAGCATCCGACACGACCTGTTGCAATCCCACATTTATCTCATCTAACACATCCTCAGCAGTATAGAATGAATCTTTAGAATATACATTCACACTCTTCATCTTGAAGTTAACCGCACTTGCCATCATGATTATGCTTACAAGAATAGCAACAAAACCTATGGCAACTATTACAGTTACCAGAGACATTCCTTTGTTATTCATTCTCTTGAACACTAGACCTCTCTTCACTTAGTCTGTCCTTCCATGTATTAATCAATCATTTCTTAACAAGTGTGCCTGTCAGTGTGACTTCAACCTGATCATCTGTTGTATCATCACTGACACTATTATCGCCACGCCAAACCTTAACCGTGACATCATATATCTTATTCTCTATTTCTTTGGGATTGAGATACTTTCCTTCAAGTGTTCTCGCATGAAGAGCCTCTGTATCTGCAATATTCTTCTTGCTTCCTTTTTTATTCTTAAGACCATTCCACGCACTTACATCAAATACCCCGTCTGAACTCTGAGGATTTTGAGAAGGGGTTCCGAGATTCAGATAGCAACCAACCGGGGTTGTTTTTGCACCTTCCTTTTTTTCGCCTTCAAAATCATTCCTATCATACAGATTTGTATACAAAGTTATTGGCTGAACAGTCTCTCCTGTAATATCATCTTTGATCGTCTTCTCATATATCTGAAGTAGTAGACCATTCTGATCCAAATAGTTCTTATTAAGACCCTGTGCGGCAACATACAAATCCGTCTTAACAGAATCCCTGTTGTGAATAACAATGATATCTCCTGAAGATTCATATGAATAGCCCTTATTCTTCGTATAAAAACTTAAGGGATTATACATAATGAACACAGACTTAAGTGCCTTCTTAGAAGCACTGTTACTAAAAATCTTTTTCCTGCTGACAAGTCTCTGCGTTATGTCAGATTTTTTCAGAGTGTCGGCTTTATCTCCTGTATATAAATATGCCACAGTGACAAAAACATCCACCTGTTCAACGCTATTACCCTCATCATCGATAAGCGGTGTACCGGCTTTTTCAATATCTACACGTATCTCGCGTTTAATTGTCCAATCTTCTATTTCCTTATTGTCTATTCCGCTCTCTTCAGCAGCCTTAACGTAATATTCCTTTGCAATCGCATCTAAATTATCCGGCATAACATATATCGCAGAATACTCATTGGAAACCTCATCAAAATCAGCAAAATTAATTGCATTAATCCTCGAAAAATTAGTGGGATCTACTGTTATTTCAACATTATATCCCTTTTCCTTAAGTGCTTCATAAATATCTTTATCCTTAACAGAATCGAATATCTTATAATCATCTCCCTCTGCGGCAGATTTTAACGTAACTGTATACTTATCCGGTATGGAAGGATCTTCTGCTGACATTTTATATTTTTCAACAACAGAATCTATATCGCTGACTCTAAGATCTTCCATGATATTCTCAGCAACATTAGTAGCTCTTGACTTAATAAGAGCCCTAGATGTTGTCTTGGCTGTACTTCCAAATGCATGCATAATAGGAATTGCAGCTATAGCCAGGATAACAACCGCAATCAACACTTCTATCAATGTAAAACCCGCATTATTCACTTGTCTTCTCTTGTATATACCGGAATACATTACGGATTAAATCTCCTCTAATCTTCAGCCTCTTCTGCATTCTCCTCGGCCGGCAGTGCTCTCTCAGCAGTTCTGAATACATCGTCAACACCTGTAGGCACTGACGGAATAAAGTACGGCTGATACTCCTTATCTATACCATCAATATAGTATAATCTCATGCCCATTACACCCTGAAGCAGCCCAGTCTCTTCATCATATTCAATTTCCACGGTATCAATCGAGTTCTTATCATTCAATGAATTAACATATGAGAACATATTCTTCATACCATTATAGGTTGATGCAAAATTCATAGCCATCGTTGCACCATAAAGCTTATAATCCGCTTTAAGATCCGGAAAGGCCTCATCGGATACAACCGGATTACCATCTTCATCATACGTTACCTGATCTTGAGATGATTCATCCAATCCTGCAACAGCAACTGCATCCCATTCGCCCAGTTCAATATCAGCAAAAGCAAGGTCTAATGGATACGCCATGTCAAGATTTGTCCAAAACATAAGCTGATCTTCCCTAAATATCCTTGCAGGAAAATGGCTAATGATCTCATTTTCCGTATTTGTTAATGTTACTATGCTTTCCTTATACTCATCTACTCTGGCATGAACCGCCTGATATTCCTCTGCCTTTGGGCGAAGAGTTTCATTTTCAGCTTCTAATACTTCCCTTTTTTCAATATTAGGATTTGCTACTAAAAACCAGCACAGAACAGCGATAAGAACACCTGCAAGGCCAATTAATAAATCTCTTTGTGATTTTGTTATTGTCATCTCCATAGTTCTATACTTCCTCGCTTTCCTCTACTTCATCATCATAAGGTGCATAATACATCTCTACGGTGAATCTATAACTGATCTCACCTATTTCACTCTCTTCCATAGCTGTTGATGTGATCTCCACATCTGAGAACATCGGATACTCTTTTATCTTCTTAATAACATATGCCACCTCAGCCTTGGAAGTAACAGTGGCTTCAATGGATACATGCTCTGTATCGGATTCCATGCTATCCATTACAAAGCTAACAGGCATATCTTTCTCAAGACTAGCTACAAATTCCATAAGTTCGGAATTCCTGTTGCGCGTCTCGTTATCTATAAGCTGAAGTGTAGCCACATTCTCCTTACGCGCAAGGAATTCAAGATATACATCATACGAGGGCTGAAGCTCCGCAATGGTCTTCTTATATCCTTCGTTAAGCTCCTTAGCCTTAAGGTAAGGAAGTAATGTCACTAATATCATGACTATGGAACCGACAAGACATACACCCAATACACAGATGGCTATGAGTGTCGTATTGACATTGCCAAGCGCTCCGCCTGACTTACCGCCCTTACCCTTGGCTTCCGCCTTGTCCGGATAGAACTTAAGTGGATCAATGGCAGCGCCGATACATGCCACATACTCTCCGTATGTCACATCCTTGAAGGTCTTCTCTATATCAATGCCTGCTAAGTGTGTAAGATTCTTGATCTTAATCCCTGCTTCATTGGTAAGGAGATTGCTAAGTCCCGAGAAGTCGGCACCGATACCCGTGATATAGAGCTTCTCTATAGGTCTTGCAGAGTGGTTGGAATTATAGAAGTCAATGACTCTTATGATACCGCCCACAAGAGTACGCAGAGACTCGGTGACAGCCTTCTTATCAGCCTTGATAAGAGCATCCTTGGTCTCATTATTAAGGTCTATCACCTCGTTCTTATCATCAAAGGAGCTTAAGATAACAGTCTTACGCCTTGCTATCTCCAGAGCCTTCTCATAAGATCCCGTATCTCCGAGTTCCTTGGTCTGCTGAAGTGTAGTTACCGCCTCGTCTATACCATAAGCTATGGTACGATTAAGAGCGATAACACCATCTTCAAGCACCATTGCAAGTGAGCTTCTCTCATCTATCTTGATGATCATCTGCACACCTTCGGCGCACTCTTCCTTAGCTGCCTGATAGATGGAATTACCGTTATAGTCTATGGTCTCAAGGTCAAGATTACATGCCTTAGCCAGACGCTCATAGCTTGTGACAAGCTGTCTCGGAGCAGCTAAGATAAGCACCTTAAGTCCTGTAGGCTTGCCCTTCTTAGGCACTGCTACCTTAGGCGCTTTAACCTTCTTCTTCTTGATGGGCTTGCCGTTTTCATCGAACTCTTCATCTGAAGCACCCTCTGCCTCTGTATCTGCCATATCCGGTACAGGCGCATCGCCGGTATCTTCATATGTGGTCTCTAATATGGTATGTGCAAAGAGATACTGAGTCACATCCACAGGGAAGTACTCACTTAACTGTGCTCTGATGGCAGGCTGTATCTGCTTATCCTTAAGATAAGGCAGTGTAGCCTCCCTTGTAGCGATCTTATTGCTTGATACGGTGAAGATAGCTTTTCTGGTCTTGATCTTCTTAACCGTCATCATGCGTAAGAACTGATTGACGAATTCGTCATTGACATCCACAGCTCCGTCACGTACCATGCCCTCCGGCGTAGGTATCACAAAGCTCTCATGGATCTTCGGACTCTTGCCCGCATTCTCGACCTCACAGACCTTGGTCAGCGAGAAGCCGATCTCAATACTTAATAATCTCTCTGCCATTACTCCTTTTTCCCTTTCCTTTATATATAAAGTCCAAATGCCTTAGGCAAAAATACAATACTTCGTCAATGTGACAAAGCATTATATTTTTGTCCAAGGCCTACACCTTGATTACAAATAAGCATAAAGGTGCAACTATACTGCTTATAAGCCTAACAGTCCCAGATACCAGTTAAGAATCGGCTGTCCGAAAAGGACTGTTATAAGTATGCCAAGTGATAAGTACGGCCCGAATGCAAGAGTATGCTCCGCTTTAGTAACCCTCATACGTATCACATGGATAATGGAACCAAGTATGCATCCTAAGATAAATGCAAGTATTATCTCCTTCCAGCCAAGCAGTAATCCTGCGCAAGCCATAAGCTTCATATCACCTCCGCCCATGCCTCTGCCCTTGGTAGCAAGGATGATAATGTAGATAAATACACTGACAGCGAGGAAGCCGATCACGTGATTAAGCCATTCCTGATAATGGATGGCTGTCATGATCAGCCCCAGTGCCAGTATAAATATATTGATTCCAATGGGGATCTCATAGGTCCTCCAATCGATCACGCTAAGCGTGATTAGTGCCGATATTAACAGGCAGTAGAGTAGGGAATCCACATTGAACCCGTTAATAACTGCTATAAGTACATACAGCACTCCGTTCAGACCCTCTATAAGAGGGTACTGAACCGAGAGCTTGGTGCCGCATTCGCGACATTTACCCTTCTGAACCAGATAACTTACCAATGGGATAAGTTCGAACCACTGCAATACATGTCCGCAGGACATACAATGCGAGCGCTCCTTCACTATATCTTCTTCTAATGGTATGCGATATATACATACATTTATGAAACTACCAATCACTATTCCGTAGAGAAAGATAATGATATAGATGGGTAAGCTATACAAATCCATAGTAATTCAAATCAGTTTAAGGTGAAACTGATGCTGATGCTGATGCATCAAGGACAGTTGTAGGATCGCTTTCGACCTTAATATTTAAGTTGGAATCAACAGTAAATGTAAGTTTGTAAGATGTCCAAGCTGTCTTACTTGCACACTTTGTGTTACACTTTCCAGATGAATCTGCGAGTCCAGCATTTTTAAGTGCACTTGTTAAAGCGGTAGCAATGTCTCCGGCTACAGCTGTTCCTGTACTAGATACAGTAATAGTTCCTGATCCAGCTGTAAGTGCTGTCTCACCTGTAGGAATTTCTGTTTCTGCGCCCCATGCCTGAACAGCGGAAATAAACTCGCCTGCGTTCTGTCTGTCTGTTGAATTTCTTGAACGCTCTACATACTTGATGAACTGAGGTGCAAGTACACCTATAAGAACTGCCATGATGGCAATTACGATGATAAGCTCAACAAGCGAGAAACCTTTGTTGTTTGTCTTCTTCATAATTCGTTCTCCTTTGAAATAAATTAATAGTTACTATATCTTAACCCTTATGACTCCATGTCTCTTACGTCCCTACACGTAAGTGGGGTTAATTCATCATTATAGGTTATCAAGAGCCTGATACATAGTCAGCATAGGACTCATACATGCGGCAATCAGAATTCCAACAACTACAGCCAATACAATTATGATCATAGGTTCCATCGCTGCCATCAGTGACTGAACTGCGATTTCAACCTCTTCATCATAATAATCTGCAAGTTTATCAAGCATCTCTTCAGTATTACCTGCTTCCTCACCAATTCTCATCATGTGATACATCATAGGCGGAAAAAGTCCTGATTCCTCAAGCGGTTGAGACAAGGGCACACCTTTAATTACTTCATCCTTAGCATATTTTACTGCATCATAAAACAGCACATTCTGCATTGTCTCTCCAGCAATATCCACCGCTTCAACAAGGGGGACTCCCGCTCCCAAAAGTGTAGACAATGTTCTCGCTAACTGCGAGCAAGCACTTTTGGTTGTAAGATTTTGCGTCAATTTTATCTTAAGTGCTAAGGTGCTCTTAACTCTCTTACCACTCGGTGTGGCCAGATAAGCTCTAATAGCTATCACTAATCCAATTATCACAGGAATTAGTATGAACCAGTATCCAATAATAAAGTCCGACATCGCCACAACTGCTTTCGTGATAGCCGGAAGATCAGTACCTAAGTCTGCAAACATCTCCGTATATGATGGTATGACCTTCACAAGCATAACTATAACAACCGCCACGGCAACTATGGCCACTACTATTGGATATATCATCGCCTTCTTGACAAGAGCTGCTGTTTTGGCACTCTTTTCATATTGCGCCGCCATTCTTTCCAGAGCAATTTCCAACGAACCGGACTGTTCTCCTGCATTTACCGTTGTTATCATTAAATCTGAGAATATCTTCGGGTGTTGCTTAAGACCATTAGCAAGTGTCTCACCTTTCTCAACCTCCGCCTGTGTCTCCCTTATAGCCTTGGCAAGAGGCTTATTCTCAGTCTGCTCTCTAAGGAGATTCAGACACTCAAGGATAGACACACCGGCTCTTGACATGGCCACGAACTGATTACAGAATACCGCAAGGTCTCTTGGTGTCGGCTTCTTATCAAAGCTTATATTGATATCCTTATTAAGAATCGACTGTTCGTTGATATCTGTAACTATGTAGCCCTTGGCTTTAAGCAGGGCAGTCGCCGCTTCTATCGATTCTGCTTCAATACTTCCTTTAAGCGCTTTACCATCTTTGGTAATGGCCTCGTATCCAAAATCCGCCATTTATAACATTCCCTTTCTTATAATATACTCCGCATCCCTATATTCTACATACCATAAAAACAATAGCAGTACTATTTTATTGTCGTAGCTTTTTCATTGACCGCTCTAAAGTTTTTTACATGTGTTTGGTAATTCCTTACTTGTTCTATTTCATTACCATTCAGTGTATAGGTCGAATAACCCTCTTGCATGCACACATATAAGTAAGACTGTCCTCTATCCCTATCGGTAAACTCAATAAGATCCCCTATTGCCACCGATGCCGTTGTAATCTTGCCATTAGTATCATAGCCTGTAATGTCATATGTGTACTTGCTACCGGTTAACTGAATCAAAAACTGACTATGCTTGGCAGAATAAACTTCCGGCGAAGATGCTTCATACAAATAAATCTTGTAATCAGGATTGCTTGTGTCTCCAACATAAACAAATTGAGCTCCTGACCTTGCCGTAAATATACCTGAGGGTGATTTTAGCGATACATACGAAGTATTGCCTGTATTACTAAGCGAGTAATCATTACAGTCATCCGCATGTGTAAACTGATTCGCATCCCACCATTTGGGATCATCAGGATAGGGCCATGCGCTTGAATCCTTAGCAAAATTCTCTTCTTCTGAAGAAGACTCTTCTTCTGAGGATGTCGGTTCTTCCTCCGATGTTAAAGTCTCAGGTTCTTTTACCTTTCTTTCAGGATCTTCTCCCGGATCTCTCTTTCCATTACCCCAACCCAGAAAATCAATAGAAACTATATCGCCACATTCTGCACATTCTATGTATGCTGTCTGATTATCAGCATCAATATTTGCCACAAAATTATGATCTGAATTCTTCTTCGCTCTTACCGAATTGGGGCACTCATAATACTGTTCAAGGTCGCCTTTAAACCGATTCTTAATCTTGGATTTTTCGTCCGGGATAACAACCTGTATATCTGCCGTCGTCAAAGTCTTGCGATTATCATAGACTTCTCTTTCATATATCCTTAACATCGATTCGCGGTTATGTCTGCAAGTCTCATTACGCTTTCTTGCCACATACTTAAGGAATTGCGGTGCAACCAACGCTATCAACGCCGACATGATTGCTATAACTACAATAAGCTCAATGAGGGAAAATCCTCGTTGAGTTCTTCTGTCAATATTATTCATGGAGTTGCCGTGACCCATATGACTCTTATTCTTAGTGCCACTCTGTCGAGATATCCCCATCTACACTGACTCCCTGCTTTATCCTAATGATAACCCTATCCCTTCACGGGTATATGCAAAATGTATATTATTGTACCTACATTTAATAAAAGTCTGTGACTATTGTACCACAATCACAGAGTTAGGTACAACAAATTATTAAATTTTTGTAAATTTTTAATTTTATTATCAAAATCGTGCAAATCTCGTTCTTTTGTGCTCGTGCACGAGGATAGTTATCAGTACTCCCTTCCTGTCTTCTTAAGCAGGTGGCTTTCGAAGGCATGACCGGATGTCTCATATTCTATAAAGGGCGAATTACGTGTGAAGCGCCTGCGCTGTCCTATGAATTCGGTATAGTACATGGTACGGGTACGCTCATCACCTTCCTTTACCGTGAACACATCTTCATCCGTATGACCATCCAGAAGGCTTATGAAACCCTCCTGCATATCCTCATAGGATACCGGTGCTTCAGATATCTTAAATCCGTGCCTTTCCCCTCTGCCTTTGATAAGCAGGAGCGGCGATTGAATCTTCCCACCGCCTGAGTAACCCGCAGCTCCGTGGTCTGCCATTATCACGATCACCGCATCTTCATATGTCTCCAACTCCTTAAGCTTAGATAAGAACCTGTCTATGATCGTCATACAAGCCTTAGCTGATTCCTCAAGGGAGACTCCTTCGCCGTCCTCGCCAAGATCAGTCACCTCGCTTAAGTCTTCATCCAGATCTCTCGTATGGTGGATGCCCTTAAGATGGTAGAAGATGAACTTTTCCCCTACAGCGGAGGCATCCATAAGTGGAATTCCATCCACGAACTGCTTATTACCCCAAGGGAAGGTGTCCGGATCTGTGCCCTCTATGTACTTATGTCCGTCGATAGTTCCTATGGTCTTCACGTCATCCAGAAGCTCCACATTGAATTCAAGCGGCACCTTAAGATAATGCGGCGCATATCTGAAGGCTATAAGTCTGTATAGCATGCCGATAAGCCACCCGCTGTCTGTTGCCACATAGTCAACCTTGTGCCAATTCTCCATCCATTCCCTTGCGCCTGTCTGCGGCAGGGTAACCGTGGTGTACACATCCATGATATATCCGTCATCATGCAGTCTGTTAAGGAAAGGTGATCCTGCATATGCCCTCTCGATATACGGACCATAATCCTCCTCATTAAGATACTTCTGTCCCGTAAGGATCTGAGGAATCGAAAAGTCCGTCAGGGTGAATACTGTAAGCGTATTGCGGTAAAATGTGAAGTCTTCCAGTTTCGCCCTATAATCGTCACCCCTGTCCGAGTCAAGCAGCTCATCGAATATACGTGCATCGTAGGTGTCGAGCAAAAGGACAATATAATTGTCATCCTTCGACAAAGTCCACTCATTCTCCGTGGTGGCGACATAGTCATCCTTGTGCATGAGACCGTGGCGGGAGACACCTACTATTATAAGTGTGCTTATCTGTACCAGCAGGATGCAGATCATGACTGTTCTAAATACGCGTATGAAACCGCTTAGCTTAAGCTTATACAGCAGGACTGCAAATATGGCAAGCATCCCGACCCATCCGCACACATTAGATATCCCTTCCGCCGTATACATGGACCAGTCTATCGTCTCGCCGCCAAGCTTGTCATAGCTCGCTTCGAGGAAATTGCCCTGTATATACAGGCTCACGGAAAGGATTATGAGGACGGTCATAACTATCCCGTATAGGGAATTATGCGTATCGGATGATTGTGCCGATGATGATGGCTTCGGTAATCCGGTAACTTTAGATGCTCCACTTATCTTGCTCATTATTGCCAGAAGAGAGGCAACCAATATGAATGCACACAGAGTCAACACAAGCAGATGCGGAAGGATATCGTATATATCAAACCACAGGTCATTGATATTGGTGAAATAGAATTCCAACGGCGCAAATATGCCAAATGTGAACGCAATGAAAAGAGCCAACACCATCGTATCCAATGTATCGGCTCTTTTGCTTGTATTCAATTTATTGTTAGTTACCTCAGATGCCATTATTATTTACCGCTGGGTTGATTCGGTCCGCTCTATAGCCACAATATATGTCTTACAATAGCCCGTTCTCTCTAAGCGTATCCTTCACAAAATCCACAGTCTGCTCAGATTTTGCCGCAATGTCAGATAATTCCATTCCTGTGTCATAGTATGCCAATATCTTGCCCTCAATCTTGCCTTCGATCCTCGCATCAGTTTTCATATCTTCTATTGCTTGACACATATTGTACTCTCCTTTCGTATCCGGTGTACATTGCATTCCTTTTATGTTCGCATATTCACGCGTCAACAGAAATGCGTCCTCTTCCATATGTTTGTAATAGTCATCCTTAGTTGTTAGCCTACGCAGCTTGTTCTTATCATCAGAGCACGCTACGAACTCCAATACCTTACCCGCGTCTTAAGACACATACGGTTCTAGGCATCATTATACTATTTGCAAAACAATCTTAATCCGTGCAAATGCACCGTCAATCCATGCATTTATATGATTGTGGGGGATTATTAACTCCAACATCACTTAGATTCAACGAAATCGTTAATTCCCGAATATCACCTAATCTGTATGCTACAGCTATCTAATACAACATTTTACTCTGTCACAAACCAGCAATCAGTTCTCACATTCAATAAATCCACAAATTCACTTGAACTAATCTCTTTTTTCAGACCCACTTTATACGTTCCTCTTGTTTCATATCCTACATCCAAATGATAACAAGGATGTACTTTTTCTTTTTTATTCTTCCTATATTTTTCTTCATTCTCTAAATCTATGTCAAATCGGATATATCCCACTTCAAACGTCAACAGTAGAATAAGAATTTCTTGCATATTGCTTCTGCTTTCAGACGATAACCTACTATACTCTTCCGTAATCTCTAATTCACTAATAATTGAATCTATAGTTGGGCAATTATCTATCCATTGAACAACCATCTGAAGCATTTGAATAATGGTTTGTGTCAATACAATATCTCGATATTTTACAATTATAGGTTCAATCTCGATAGTAAAAGGAAACATAAAGGAATAAATCTTATTATCTTCATGCACAAACAACCTGCTCATCTTATCAACTACCAAAAAACTATGTTTCTCAAGCAATCTGTCAGATATTTTTTCAATTATGCCACAGCGCTTAGATATTAAAAGATCACATGTCATAATAATAAGATCAATAATATTCTTTCTCCCACGAATTGCATTACCATTTAATTCATAATTCAGCTTAATAATCTTCATATCAACTGATCTACCATTTTTTTCAATCTTTCAATTACTTCAGCATCATACTTATGCTTCTTCGACAACGCCGTAGCTGCTTGTTTCAATAATATCAAATCCAAATCTTGACCATCATATTCGTCCTGGATATATTGAACTAATTCTTCAACAGTCATTCTATCCTTTATAGAAGCCTTTCTTATATTTGTTGTAATCATTTGTTTTTCCTCTGATGATGGTTCATCAACCAACATTTCTCCCTTATAAATATCAGATATTGCCTGCTCATATTGTTTAATAAAAGTATCATTTTTGTTGTTAACCAAAAAAACTGATTTCAAAAATGACCTTGTCAAAGAAGTGTATATTCCATTTCTATATAAAATATTGTCTGATATACTGTCTGTAACAACACATATTACAAATGGAAACTCTAATCCTTTAATATTATTAATATTACTTATGTATAGTGAATCATTTTCAACTCTTTTCGTTATATATCCCAGTGTAGATTTCCATCCCAATGTATCTGTAATCATTTTCGATATATCTGCAGAATAATTACATATAGTATCAAAATTTTGAGAAAAAACTATTATTGCAATGTCATTAGGATGAACTGTTGAATTGTCCATTTTAATTTGATTTAATTGATCTCTTATCTCTTGTACAATAAATCCGGAATCAACACCTTTCAATTCTATAGTTCTTTTCAACTCAAGTTCTTCAAATCTTCTAAGTGGTTCCCTACTAAGCCTTATTTTTTTACCCTTTTTATATGTATACCCACATTTAATCCATCCGTCCTCCTCCATCCAATTAATCTTAGGCGATTCATATAGTCCCATCCCAACCGCATGGGCAAACATAAGAGTCTTAGGATCCGTTCTATAACACTTATTCAAAAGATAATCTATGGTATCTGCCTTTGAGTTATCTGGGGAATCAAATATATTCTGAAAAACGTCACCCGCAATATATACTGTTTTTTTTGTTATACACTCACACAAAGAGAAGAACTCTTCTCCAAAATCCTGACTTTCATCAACAAAAATATAATCAAAAGAAGGGGCAATACTTCCTTGATTTGACAATTCATCATGAATTGATTTACACAGTTCTTCAAAACTATGCTCTTGTCTAAATGTTTTATATGTAGTTCCATATCTATTACATATAAAACTAATTAATCCTGAATTTGGATTAATTCGTGATCCCCAACTCGAAAACACAAACAATCTGTTTTCCCAATCAATCTGTTCTTCTACCTTCATAAAATTAAAGAAACGGGGAATACGATTTTCTTTCATCTCGCTTGCCAACACCTTATTATGACAAGTAAAAGCTACTTTCGAGTCCTTTTCATTTATATATATTTCCTTAAGCTTATTTAACAGCAATTCTGTTTTGCCTGTACCAGCTAGTCCTTGTATACTGACACGTTTTTTTACAGCCTCATCATAAATGAATCTACTTTGCAAAGCATCATAAAGAATAATTTTTCGCTTAACCTTATCTAATAGTGTTTTCGGCTCTTCAATTCCTATTCTAACAATATCATTAATACTTCCAATCATTAATGATATTAGCAAATCTATTATTCTAATATGTTCTTTTTTTACTTCATTCTCAATATATTGCGTAAAATCAAATTCATCAATCTTGTATATATCAAATAGTTCATCACTCCATTTTCTAACTCTCCCCAGTATTCTACTATAATCATATTTTTCAGATAAGTATCCCAAGTCTTCTTTCAGATCATCAAGAAAGTCCTCCAATTCCTCTTCACCATTCTGACCATAATCCAAAATTGCTATTTTATGCTTCGGTGTTAATAGAATTGCAATATCCGAAACATCATATTCTATATTTTTTTTGTCTCCTAAATACTTATCAAGAATATATACTTGAATATGATGTTCTTTTGCATATTTTTCACAAATATCCTTCACTTTCAAAAAACACGCATTTCTTGATGTCTCAATACTACAAAAGAAAAAACTATTATCTTCATTCATAATTTCTCTCTCTATACTTTCTTATTCATTTTGCACAAAAGAGCCTTGATTTTAAGCCTTTCGTACAATGGTTTATAAAGTTACATCCATGACAAAACTATTTTATATGGGCGAAAACTGTATCGTTTCTGGTTCAACGTACCTTGTTTTCCGGTTTGAACGGTTCACTAAAGAAAACGTCATCCTTTTATGAAGGCGAATCAGTGCCCATTCATCCCTATGGCTGCTCCAAATACAATTGCTAATCCTATTTTATCATTTACAAATATCATCAAAAAACCAAATGCTACTCAGTGAACCATTATTCGTGCATTGTAATAAGCAAACCAGACCGCAGATAATCCTGTTTTATATACTGCTTGCAGATTTTGTATAATATAGTTCATTTATCAAATAATAATCTTAACAAGTACGCATTAAGGTTCATTTTTATTGCAATACCCCCAAAGCAATCTAATCTATCAAATCGGGCAGTGTTCTAGTCCTCTGAGTTCTTCTGTATTTCCATGTCTTTCCAACCCTTACACATATCGTATTCTCCTACTACTTCGCTTCTACTGACAGGATTGATTCTGCCTTGCTTACTGCATCATCCCAAGATATTTCGGGATTATTGCTCTGTATATATTTAGCCAGATTATCTATACTCTTCTCGTGATCATTCCTTGCGCCAGTTTCAAAGCCTGTACCATAGCCTGTATCATAGCCTGTATCATAACCATCTTCATATACAGCTTCTTTATATGCTTTCATATCAAAGTCTGTAAGCAGTGAACCCAATACTTCACTTCTGTGCTTTCTTAAGTATGTCTTCAAGATATCCTCCTCTATGCACTCTTCTATGGCACGCTCTATCGCTGCCTTTATCGGCATATTCTTCTTATATCTCGTTACCTTGTCTACGAGGATTGAGTAACCATACAATGTCTTGCACTTACTCATCAACTCCTGATTATGGCCTGCATTTACATTGTACACATGTACAGTAAGTTCCGCATCGCCCTTGATTTGCTTATTGGCGAACGCATCGGACAGCTTAAGCTTATACTGTTCCTCATCCTCGACCTCTCCATTATAGAATACCACACATTTCGGTGTTGGCAAAGTCACTATATCCCCTTTATAGACTGCCTTAGGTCTGTTCTCAAGATACTTCTGGTACTCCTGTGCAAGATATACAAGGAATCTAACCGGCATATTGGGATTGTGTGTTGACTGATGCTCATAGAGATTGATCGTTCCGTTAAGGATATATGCCACGTCATTCTTATTCGTTATGTATATGGCATTTTCAATTGTCACCACCTCTACTTCATCAGGATCCTCGATCTCTGAGTCATTAAGCGCATTATATAACTCTAATAGCGCTCGCTTATCGTTTCCGAATAGACCACAGAAGAAGCTATCCCTGTACTTCCTCCCGTAGCGCAGTCTCCTTGCAAGGTGCGCCAGTGTCGATATACCACTTGTTCCAATCATTCTGTTTTCATTTCTCATTCACATACCTCCTTGTGTGTACAGTTAATAGACTTCCTAAGAGTCACATACACACAGAAAGCATCTGAACAGACTATTCGAATATTCCCCCTTTTACTTTTCCCTTAAAACTTCCACATAATAATACAATCACAAAATACAAAACTTCTAAAATTGGGAATATCGGGCAAACGCCCAAGATATCTATGTATATATGATCTTAAGATCGTGGTGATAGAATAGCATATGACACGTTGCGTGTCAAGGTGTTTTTTATTAGTGCCTTATAATCATATAAACAGCTCTCTTGCTATTAGCAATGTTACTCATTAAGGGTAGCTTGGCAGATTCGTGATTTTCCCATGTCCTATCCTGTACTTCTGCAGAATTACCTCACAATATGCCGGAAATGTTGTTCTGTATGTCTTACAGCAACCCGTTCTCTCTAAGCGTATCCTTCACAAAGTCCACAGTCTGCTCAGATTTTGCCGCAATGTCATCCAATGACATCCCGTCTTCATATCTGGCTATGATCTTACCTTCGATCCTCGCATCAGTTTTCATATCTTCTATTGCTTGACACATATTGTACTCTCCTATTGCTTCGCTTCTACTGACAGGATCGATTCAGCCTTGCTTACTGCATCATCCCAGGATAAGCCGGGATTATTGCTCTGTATATATTTGGCCAGATTATCTATACTCTTCTCATGATCATTCTTTGCTCCTGCGCCATAGCCTGTATCATAGCCATCTTCATATACAGCTTCTTTATATGCTTTCATATCAAAGTCTGTAAGCAGTGAACCCAATACTTCACTTCTGTGCTTTCTTAAGTATGTCTTCAAGATATCCTCCTCTATGCACTCTTCTATGGCACGCTCTATCG